>Ga0265595_1000024_pt1 | contig 144854 bp, 126 predicted proteins | sample saktaG_15_FD_190148 | JGI IMG/M metagenome (GOLD analysis project Ga0265595, IMG submission 190148) | Saline water microbial communities from Sakinaw Lake, British Columbia, Canada - sak_2013_06_06_50m | ecosystem: Environmental > Aquatic > Non-marine Saline and Alkaline > Saline ... | reverse complement strand
GCGGAGAAGGGGGGATTCGAACCCCCGGTACAGTTTCCCGTACGACAGTTTAGCAAACTGTTGGTTTCAGCCACTCACCCACCTCTCCCTTTGTTCGCCAAAATCCCGAATTTCAGGGATGAAAGCGAAATGGGGGTGCAAAGTTAGAAAACCCTGCGATAATTACAAAGGATTATTTCAATGATTGTTCCATATGGTGCTATTTCCCGATTGTACTTTATATTTGCTGAATAACATAAAAAACGTTTATGAAAACAAGTCTCTTCACAAGCCTTTTCATTTCGCTCCTGACTATTGGTTTCAGCCAGGATAAGAATATCACAACGTTGACATCACAAGCTCCAGGAACGGAAAACGGGCATCTGGTCATTGTTGGTGGTTCACTTTCCGACAGTACAATCTATTCCCGGTTTCTTGAGATAGCCGGTGGAACGGATGCATTTATTGTCATTATTCCAACCGCGGGAAGTGATGAAGATCTCTTTGAAAAAGGGGAATGGGAAGGAATTGAAAAACGATTTCGGCAATATGGATTTGATAACATTCAACTCATCCATACCCGGGATAAAGAGGTGGCAGACAGCAAGCAATTTGTTGAACCAATCACACAGGCCACCGGGTTGTGGTTTACCGGAGGAAGACAGTGGCGGCTGGCAGATGCTTACCTGCACACCCGGACGCATGATGAGATTTTAAAATTACTTCAAAGAGGTGGCGTTGTTGGAGGAAGTTCTGCCGGAGCCTCCATCATGGGTTCGTACCTCGTTAGAGGAGATACAAAAACCAATGTTATAATGATGGGGGATCACGTTGAAGGGTTAGGTCTCTTGACCAACTGTGCGATAGATCAACACCTGCTGGCCCTCAACCGGCAATTCGATCTACTTGAAATCCTGAATACATTTCCGGAATTGTTGGGTATCGGAGTGGATGAGAACACGGCGATTGTAATTCATGATAATAAATTTGAGGTAATCGGCCAGAGTTATATTGCCATATTCGATGGCACTGAATGCAAGTTCATTCGGGATCAGGCTGATTGGTCGGTTGAACGCCCGGCGATAACGACCCTTCCTGAAGACAGTGAACGATTCTACTTATTGGGGAAAGGCAGAAGGTATTCACTCAAAGAAAGAAAGGTGCTCGAATGATTTGATCTGTTCTAAAGGAGAATCCGAACGGCATCTTTTGGGTTTTCAAGGTCGAATTTAATGATTGATAGCTCAGGCCCATCATGAGCAGCATTGAATGAAACTGTTTGATGAAAAGACTGAAACCATTGTCCTGTAAGACGGGTTGATTCATGAACATGACCGTGAAGGGTTAACAGAGGTTGTTTCTCCTCAATAAACCGTTTTATTGCAATACTCCCCACATTGACATCCACCGGGACATAATCAACCATCGTCCCATCTAATGCTGCCCTATCGAGGAAGGTTTTATAAGGGGGTGAATGAAAGAGAAAAACCGCCTTTGATAAATCTTCATTTTTAGTCAGTTCCTCTAAATCTTTCTGAATTGTTCCAAACTCGATATCGTTGGTTAAATCTGTGGTCCTGAATCCTTCGGAGGGGTGGGTGCAACCAGGGTCCACATAGCGTGAAACGTCATATCTTTCCCAATCTTTCAGCTGAAAGGGAGTTGGTGGAATAAATGAATATCCATATACAATATATTGTTTAAAGAGAACTTTGCGTTGGTTTATATATGAAAACAGACCGCTGACACTTTCTCTCAAAAATTCTTCCTCCTCAATTCTTGCATCATCATTACCCAGAATTAAGCAAATAAGCGGGTAGTGATTTTTCAATACCAATCTAAGCCGGTTCAGGTTAGGAAAAAAATAATCCTTTACAAAATCATTAAAATTTCCTTCTTTCAGTAAGAAATGTGGCAGCAGATCACCTCCCAGGAAAACAGCTTCAGGTTTTTCATGCTCAATTACCGAAAACAGCTTTTGATACCTGTGAATTTTTCCGTGCAGATCGCTGGCAAAAAAACACTTAGTCATTTGACCTCTTTTTGATGAGCTTCGCACTGTTATCAATAGCCCCTATCATTGAAGCGTAACTATTTCTATTCATAATATCTTCATCTGTAATTATGTGAAGGTCAATTAAACCGTCTGTTTTATACCCGGTTTTCATTAAGTTAATTTCTGAAAGGCATAGGCTCCATCCCTCAAACCAGGCTTTTAATTCTTTTTCCTGACATGCATCCCCTCTGAAATGGATTAGTATATCAATATCACTTGCAGGTCCCGACGTAGCATTTTTTGTGCTCCCAATGAGGTACATCGCCTCAACTCCAAATTTTTCAAGATTAAATTTCGCAGCAATTTTACATGCTATTTCATGACGCCAGATCCAATGAATATCAGATTGAACAGGTAATAAATCGGCCGAATTCTCATTCATTCCCTCCTCTTTATTTTTATTTCGTTCTAACGTTTTCAGAGTTATCAATAATTTTTTATTGAAAATATAGGCGCTGATAATCGATGAAATTGTATTCAATAACTTTTGCTCCTCGGGTAAAAATTGGCTGTCAACAACTAATCGCTTGAATTTAACATAATACACCTCAATTTTACCAAATACTTTCTCGTCAATAATAATATCAGCATGCTGGACCCACTCCGTTTCAGTCCAACCAGGTTCCATATAAATTTTGTTTTCAAATGTTATTTTTACCCTGGTGATCATAGGATATTGCCAACCACCCCAAATATGCTTAACGATTTCCATTAAGAATTTCTCAACAGGCAAATTCTCATTAACTATTCCCTGTACCTTATACAGGCATTTCATCTCTTTTTCCCTCTCTCGAAGGCTGGAGATGATATCCTCATATGCAGAGTTGTCCAGAATCATAAATATTGTGTTTTCAGGTCAATAATTAAGCCAAAGATACATTTTTATACTCTTTATCCCTGACTATAATGGCATCCGTTAATTTCTGTTCCAACTCCTAAAAACAATCAGTGGAATTTGTACTTTTGTTTGCCGGATCCTGTATTCTGGATTCAGAATAAAGCGCCCGCAAACAACATATTATAACATTAAGTTTCTATGCCCGGAAAAACCTTTGTCGAAAAAATCTTTGGAGCCGATGCAGGCAGCATCGTGTTTGCCACACCCGATATCATCCTCTCGCACGACAACACCGCCAGTATCTACAGTACATTTAAAAAAATGGGAGGTGAAACCCTTGTAAATCCCGATGCCTTGTTGATCACCCTCGACCACAATGCACCACCGACCAATTCGAAATTAGCTAACGATTACCAGACAATCCGCGATTTTACGGAAAAATTTGGTGTAAAGAAGTTCCATGATGTTGGCGAGGGTATCTGTCATCAACTGATGGCACTCTATGCCCGACCGAAGATGATCATTGTGGGAAGCGACAGCCATACCGGTACGGCCGGGGCATTCAATGCCTTCGCTGCCGGTATTGACCGGACCGAAACAGCCGGACTATGGAAACAGGGAGAGACCTGGTTTCGGGTTCCCGATTCTGTTAAGATCATCCTTCAGGGCAAATTACCTGAAGGGGTCTATGCCAAAGACCTGGCTCTCTGGATCATTGGCATGATCGGAAGCAGCGGCGCCGATTACATGTCGATTGAATTTCATGGAGAAGGCGTCATGTCACTCTCCATTGCCGACCGGATGGTTCTCGCCAACCTGGCCAGCGAAATGGGCGCCAAAAATGCAGCATTTCCAGCAGATGAAGTGCTGCAAGAGTATCTGGGAGAAAAAACCATAGGAGTTTGGGCCGACCCGGATGCCACATATGTCAAAGAAATCACGATCAATCTGGCGGATCTCTTTCCGGTTGTGGCTGCCCCTCATAATGTAGATAACATCAAAGCCCTTTCAGAAGTTCAGGGTACGAAGATCCAACAGGCTCTTATAGGAACATGCACCAATGGTCGACTGGAAGATCTTCGGGAAGCGGCAGCGGTTCTCAAAGGGAAACGGATTCCCCGCTTTATGCAACTTCTTGTCATCCCGGCATCCAAAGAGATCTATGTTCAAGCAATGCGTGAAGGGCTCATCGAGACCTTCATCAACGCAGGAGCCAATGTCCTCTCTGCTTCATGCGGACCCTGCCTCGGCACCGGACAAGGGATCCCGGCCGATGGATACAATGTGATCTCTACCGCAAATCGTAATTTCAAAGGCCGGATGGGAAATCCAAGCTCGAATATCTACCTTGCTTCACCAGCAACCGTAGCCATATCGGCACTTCATGGCGAAATCACCGATCCGCGGGTGAAACCGCATAATGATGTTTACCCGTTTCACATCCCTCAAAGTGCCACTGTCGACATCCGTGAAGGAGATGACAGATACAACTCGCACACCTGGAACTATGCCGATGTGGATAATCTCAATACTGACCAGATGTTTGCCGGAAACCTGACTTACAACGTCCAAAGTTCAGAACCGGATAAAATCCTGCCTTATCTGTTCAAAGGATTCGATGACAGCTTTACCGAGCGCGTTAAACCAGGAGATATCATCATGGCCGGAGCAAACTTCGGGTGCGGCAGTTCCCGGGAACATCCTGCTGTCGGACTTTCCCGCGCAGGTGTCAAGGCCGTGATCTGCAAATCAGTAAACCGGATATTCTACCGTTCCTCTGTCAACCAGGGGTTGCCAATCATTCTCCTTCCTGAAGCTGTTGATGCCTTTAAACAGGGTGACCCGGTGAATATCGATTTTGAACAGGGTATCGTCAGGATTGCTGGGAAAGAGTTCAGATTTGCGCCATTGCCCTCCAAGCTGATGGAGATCTTTCAGGCAAAAGGACTCATCAATTATGTGAAAACCCGATGAAAAGGCTACTCCGGGGAGTCCTGTTTATCACAGTCTCAATCCTTCTGGTTTGGATACTAAAACAGGTCTTTCCGAAAAATACCGGAGCCCTCAACTATTTTCTTATCTTTCTCTTCCTGGATGCCTTCTTGTGGGTAATCACCTGGCAAGAGATCCGATCGCTGAAACCGGTCTATAGATACCTCCTTGGAATCCTCTTTTGGATGCCCTTTGGATTGGTGATTGCAGGAGTCACCTATGGCTTCTTCAGCACTTACTATTTCTGGCCCCGTTTTATAAAAACATACCTGACAAGCGTTGTCTTCATCGCTTATGCTACAAGAATCCTTCCCATAATCTTTCTTTTTGCCACCCTTCTATATCAGGGAGTCTTACTGATCCTGGCAAAGCTCTCTCCTCGTTTCAAACTGTGGAATCGGAAACCCCGGAAGCTCTTTCTGGCAGGATGGTTTCTAGGTTCACTTCTTTTTATTCTGATGCTGGCCGGCATGGTAATTTGGGAGCATCACTTTAAGGTGAGGAAAAGTGAGATCACACTCGAGAAACTTCCACGTTCATTTGATGGTTTGCGGATCGTGCAAATCTCAGATCTACATCTTGGAAGTTGGAACCGAAAATCCAAACTTGAAGAACTCGTTGAGTTAATCAACAAACTCCATCCCGATCTTCTCTTTTTTACAGGAGACCTGTGTAACTACTCAACCATGGAAGCATGGCCATTTCAGGATATATTGAGAAAAATCGATTCAAAATATGGCGTCTATGCAATTCTGGGGAACCACGACTACGGAGCCTACATGACATGGACCTCTTCAGAAGCAAAAAAGCAAAATATGCTGGACCTCGATAGATTTTATGATGAAATGGGATGGAAATTGTTAAAAAACGAACACGACGTACTGGTCTTGAACGGTGATAGCCTTGCAATAATAGGCGTAGAAAACTGGGGAGTTATAGGTAGGTTCCAACGACTTGCCGACATGCCAAAAGCACTAGCTGGCACCGAAACCATCTTGACGAAACTCTTGCTATCTCATGATCCAACACACTGGGACAGCATCGTAAGTAAATCATATCCCGATATCGATCTCACATTCTCCGGGCATACTCATGGTGGCCAGGTGGGAATTGAAACCAGCCAGTGGCAGTGGAGTTTCGTCCAGTATCTCTATCCTGAGTGGGCCGGTTTATATCAAAAAAAATGGGAGAATGGAACCACACAATATCTCTACGTAAACCGCGGTGCAGGAACGATTGGATATACCGGACGAGTGGGGATTTGGGCAGAGGTAACGCTGATCGTGTTGAGGAGTGATGAGGGTGGTGGGGATGGTGAGGGTGGTGGGTTGTGATTTTTTTATATTTTCATGGCGGTTTTTTTTACTTAATAACGATGTATGAATAAAACCCGGATGTCGGCTGAAGCTTTTGAAGCAATTGAAAGGCAAAAAACATTGCTTGAAATCTCCAGGCTATATGATCCCAATTTCAATCGAACATGGGAATCAATCACGGAAATAGCTTCGCCGGTTTTAAACGCCGATAGAGCAAGTATATGGTCATTGTCAAAGGATAGTTCCAGGTTGATATGCAAGGATATTTATATCAGGTCATCATCAGATCATGCTTCCCGCATCGAGCTTAAATGCAACCTTTATCCAACGTATATAAATGCCCTTGAGACCTCCAGGTTCATTGATGCTTCAGATGGAGTGAACGATCCCAGAACATCCGAATTCACAATTGGCTACTTGAATCCCCTCAACATTAAATCGCTCCTGGATGTTCCTATTTGGATAGAAGGTAAGCTCTCAGGGGTGCTCTGCTTTGAGTATCTTGATAAAATCCATACCTGGTCGCTCGAGGAGAAAGAGTTCGCCGCCTCCCTGGCAGATCTCGTTTCAGCGAAATTTGAAGCATTGGAAAGGAGCAGAGCTGAGATTGAACTTTCTTTATCAGAAAAACGTTACCAGAATATTCTAGACAATGCCCTGATCGGAATTTTCAGATCAAAACCCGATGGAACATTCCTTTTTGGAAATCCTGCCATTGCTACCATCCTGGAATTTGATTCCGTAAATGATCTGCTTCAGATAAACACGGTACAGTTATACCATTCAAGGCAGGACCGTAAAAGGATGATTGATCAAATTCAACAAAAGACCAAATTACGGGATTTTGAGCTAACACTCGTCTCCAATAAGGGTAATCTGAGAAACTGTATGATCAATGCCTACCTGGAAGAGGGAGAAATTGCTGGAATGATGATAGACGTGACGGAACAAAAGAGAATTTTGAAAGATCTGGAGGAAGCTAGAAAGCGTGCCGAAGAGTCGGATCGTCTTAAAACTTCGTTACTGGCTAATATGAGTCATGAACTTCGGACCCCTATGAACTCGATCCTGGGATTTTCCGAGCTACTACTGAACGATTCTAAGGATCCTGAGACATTGTTCTACAGCAAAAAGATTCTTGGTTCGGGGAAACGACTGATGAACACACTGCAAGCAATCCTTGAGCTAGCTGACATGGAGACCACCCGGTCAAAGATTCTATTCAAGGAGGTGGATTTGCATGAGGTGTTGTCGTCAGTTTTATCGCCATTTCAACCCCAGGCAAGCGAAAAAGGATTATACCTGATGACTGAGATTGATACTCGGCACAAAGCTTGGGGCGACGAGAATCTGCTCAAACTGGTGTTTCAGAACCTGATCGACAATGCTTTCAAATTTACCATTGCAGGAGGTATAACCGTTGAAACCACACTTAAGAAAAGTGATGGGGAGAATTGGGCATTGATCCGATTTAAAGATACTGGAATAGGAATCGATTCTGAATCCTTTGAACAAATCTTTCAGGAATTCCGTCAGGCCAGCGAAGGATATGACCGTCGTTATGAAGGAACTGGCCTGGGACTGACCCTTTCTAATAAAATGATCCAATTGATGGGAGGTAAGATAACCATCGAAAGCAAGGTAGGTCTTGGCTCTACCTTTACAGTCTGGTTGTCTGTTTTATCAGCCGGCAGCAAACCCACTGACAAGGCAATGTCCCAATCCCAAGAATCACAAGTACTCCCGGTTCAGGAAACACCTTCGCTTCAGGAACTTCCCGTTGTGCTAGTTGTTGAGGACAATGAAGACAATGCTGAAATTGTGAAACTCTTCTTGAAATCGAAATACCGGATAGACAGGGCCTCTGATCGTACCACCGCATTGAAAATGGCTGAAAACAAACAATACAAAGCAGTATTACTGGATATAAACCTGGGAATAGGGATGAATGGATTGCAGATCGTTCGTGAATTACGTAGTCAGAAATCTTATCAAAACACGCCGATCATTGCAATTACAGGATATACAATGGCGGAAGACCGTGACAAGATTATGAGTGCTGGATGCTCACACTATATCGCCAAACCATTTACAAAATCAATTATTGTGAATGTAATGGCTCAGGCTATGCAATGTGACGTTATTTGATTGCCCTGGAGACCTGGATAAATGACACCTCAACATCTCCTCCCTGTGGATATAAACTGATCCAATTGTTATCTTCCCGATACCATGGATCCTGGTCTTTCACGCTGATTAGACGTTCGTTTACCTCTCCATCTGGAGTGATATTGCGAATGGCCAGTCCCCCGCTAGTCTGATCCCCATTCCCATAACGCATCAGGATATTGAAACTGTTGTCAGATAAATTTTTCACTTTCAGGTAGATGAAATTGTTACGCCTTGAAGCAATGTTCACCGGAACAAACGGGAACTTTTGCTCCTCCCCTGCTTTAATGAGAATTGTTGTATTCAGGACATCTGCGATTGCGTTTTCAGAAATTGTTTTTCGGATCTTGGCAATCATCTGGCGGGGGTAATCCTCATTAGGCAAAAACGCGACAGCTCGGGTAAAGGCATCAATAGCCTTATCGTATTCATAGGTATTGAAAAATCCATTCCCCTCTCCCACTGCTTTGTCGTAATCAGCTTTATTAGCACGGTAAATGCTGTCGATCTTAACATTGGACAGGCGTAACTGCTCCTTTGAATGCTCCTCGTCGGGAAATAAGTCAAGCGCTTGCTGGAAATTTTCTCTTGCTTTGAAATACTCTTTTACAGAAAATAGCTGATCGCCATTGATTACAAGTTTATCGAACGTCTGTCTACGTCCTTGAATCTCAGCCAGGATATTGTTTATCTCTTTGATCTTCTCCCTGGGGTAGCTCTCTGTTGTTTTTATCAATGAAGCATTCTGAAATGCATCCCGGGCATCTTCAAACCGTTTTTCCGCAAGAAAAAGGTCGGCGCTGGTGATAGCTGCCTGGTACTCATCATTCACTCGCTTAATTTCGACTTGTATGCGATCGATCTCCGCGATTTGCTCTTGCCAGTAACTTTTTTGAGGCCGAAGATTCCCTGCTTGAGTATACTCCACTCGCGCTGAATCAAAGGATCGCGTGCTAAAGAGTTGATCAGCATGAGTAATCATGGAATTATAATCTTTGTCAATCTGAAGCTGACGTGCTATCTCCTGTTTGATCGAATCGATTTGCCGAAGCTTCTGGCCGGGATATTTTTCCGAAGGTTTCAACACTTGTGCACTCTGGTATGCAGCAATAGCCGGATCCCACGACTTATCTGCAAACAACCTGTCACCTGTCCCAACCTCTTCCTGATAGCGCTTATCCAATAACTGTTGCCTCGCAACATCCTGTAATGCTGCATCAATCTCAGCCAGTTTTGTTTTTGGGTATAGCTCTCCCGGCTTCAGACCGGAAGCCATTTCAAATTCACTCCTGGCATCTGTGAACAAATCGGCCGACAGCAAGCTGTCGCCGTTTATAATGGCCTGTGAATACTTAGCCTCAAAGGCAACTATTCGCTCATTCTCAGCTAAAATGCCCTCAATTTCAGCCACCTTTGCCGCAGGATAGCTTTCCGTGGGTTTCAATAACAACGCCTGATTGTATCCCTCTTTTGCAGTATAATACTCCTTTTTCGCGATCAATTTGTCTGACGAAGCAATTAACGCGGCATACTCTTCATCCAGTGCCTTTTGGTTTACGATGGCCATGAGGATGCTGTCAATTTGTGAAATTCGAACTCCGGGCAACGATTCTGTCGGTTTTAGTGTTTGTGCCACAGTGAATGTAACCCTGGCCGAGTCATATGCATTAGCTGTAAAAAATTTCTCTGCAGCAACGATCTTCTCCTGGTAAGCCTGATCCTGAGCCCGAAGCCATGCAATCTCATTTAGTTTTTCCCCGATAATGACGAGTTGTTGAGCGGGGTAAAGCTCTTCCGGTTTTAATTTCTGTGCCTGCTGATAAGTGGTTTTTGCCTGCTCCCAGGTATGGTTCGTAAAAAACTGATCCGCTTTGGTTATGGCTTCCTCGTATTGTTGATTCAGCGTTTGCATCCTGGCATATTCTTCAAGTATAGCATCAATATCGGTGATTTTCGATGCCGGATACAATTCGGCAGGTTTCAGTGAGAGGGCAGCCTGGTAGGCTCCTTTGGCAGGCAGATAAGCGTTCAACTCAAGCAAACTGTCTCCTTTGATAATGGCAGTATTGTAATCGGATTCAAGCTTCTCCTCCCGGGCGGCATTCTCCACCATAAGGGTGTATTGGGCATCCAGTTCCTGCTGTCGGGCGAGTGCCGCTGCCAAAAGAGTCCCGATCTCCGAAATCTTCTGCTGTGGATAAGCTTCGTCCGGCTTGACAGCCAGAGCATTCTCATATTCCGCTTTGGCCTCCGGGAATGCTTGTTCGGCAAACAACCTGTCGGCATTTGCGATGGCCAAATTGTATGCCTCCTCCATCGCCATCTCATTGGCCTTTTGTTCGCCAACTCCTGCGGTGGTTTTAGAAAGCATTGCTTTAGGATAGGATTCGTTGGGTTTGATCTGCAATGCCAGCTGATAGTTCTGGCGTGCCCGGATGAAATTCTTATCTATATAAAAGCTGTCGGCCAGGTTGACGAATTTTTCGAAATCGGCATTATTTTTAGCAATCCGGGCAAGGATCCCGTCTATCTCACTGATCCTCTGCGCAGGATAAACCTCCTTCGGTTTCAGTACCAGCGCCTCCTCGTATCCACTCCGTGCATCAGGATAGCGGGTTTCTGCAAAAAGCTGATCGGCACGAGTAATTGCATCTTTATACGCTTCCTCCATTGCAGCCAAATCGGCCAAAATCTTCGTTAGCTCATTGATCCGCTCCTGGGGATAGGGTTCTGCAGCTTTCTGCTGAAGTGCTTTTTGGTACTCAAGTAATGCCCGCTGATAGCTCTTCGAAGTGTAGAAATTGTCGGCATTAGTAATTGCCTGCTGGTAAAGTTCTTCTCTCACCTGCTGATCCACCAGAATCTTGATGATGGCGTTGATCTTCTCTTTGGGATAAGCCTCGCCCGGGAGAATCTTGCTGGCATTCTCATATTGACTCTTCGCTTTATCGTAATCCTCTGAAGCGAACAATTTATCAGCGCTGGCTATGTTAACATCATAGAGGATATTTTGCGCCTTATTGGAGCGAAGGAGTTCCATGGTTTGATTCATCTTCTCCCGTGCAAAGACATCATCGGGTTTGGTATCGATAGCCATCTGGTAGGAGGCCTTGGCATTGAGGTAATCCTTTTTCACGAAATACGCATCCGCCATGGAGATCAGCCGACTGTACTCTTCCTGTGTTTTTTTCTGCTGGGCGATCAACCCTTCCACGCGAATGATTCGTTCCTGAATAGAAGGGACATCCGGCTTCAGAGCTTTTGCTTTCTTCAGCACAACCATGCACTCTTCATAGCGTTGCTGATTAAACAACTCGGTGATTGAAGCCAGCATCTTCTGGTAAGTAGAGTCAAAGGATGGTGTTTGTGAGGAGTAGGTTGTATCCGGGGGAGAAGTATGTTGCAAATGCACCGGGAAGACGGGGAGGAACAATTCGTATGCAACAGCCAGAGAAGCGACAAAAAGGATGAGTAAAACAAGGTAGCTGGATCTCTTCCGTAAACTTCTATTCATAACTTTTAAACGCTGATTCTGGAAATTAATTTTACGGAAGATCAATAAACGATAACCCCATCCCTGATTGTAAGTTTTCGGTCGGCCATATCTGCCAATTCCTGATTGTGTGTAACAATCACATAGGTTTGATCAAAATGGTCCCTCAGTTCAAAGAAAAGTTTATGAAGATCAACGGCGGAAGCCGAATCTAAATTCCCGGATGGTTCATCTGCAAGGATTACGCCTGGGTTGTTGATCAATGCCCGGGCAACTGCAACCCGTTGCTGTTCACCTCCCGACAGTTCCGATGGTTTATGATCGGCACGCTCTTCAAGCTTCATGAATGCGAGAAGTTTCCGGGCCCTGTTTTTTGCATCCTGCTTTGAGTGATTTGCAATGAACGCCGGGATGCAAATATTTTCCAAAGCGGTAAATTCCGGTAGTAGATGATGAAACTGGAATACAAATCCAATCTGACGGTTCCGAAAATCGGATCGCCTCTTCTCATTCATCTTCTGCAATGGGAAGTCACCGACCTGAACCTCTCCAGAATCAGCTTTATCAAGCGTTCCGAGAATATGAAGCAGGGTGGACTTCCCTGCACCGGATGCACCAACAATGGAGATGATCTCTCCCTTTTTAACTTCGAGGCTGATCCCCTTCAACACTTCCAGCGAACCAAAAGATTTATGTATATCCCTTGCAATGATCATTTTCCTCCGATAAACGGCAAAGTTACTAATGTTATTTTGAAATTCGGTTGCTAGTTAGTACTTTTGAAGTCTCGCAAAAGACAGATATACATATGAATCTACACGAATACCAGAGCAAGATGCTTCTCCGCAAAAACGGAGTACCGGTTCCGGAAGGAATTCTTGCTAACACTTCATCTGAAGCAGTTAAAGCAGCGGAGGTCATCCAGAACTCCACTGGATCCGACAAATGGGTGATCAAGGCTCAGGTACATGCCGGAGGGCGTGGAAAAGGCGGCGGTGTAAAAGTCGCTAAAACACTGGATGAGGTACGATTCTATGCCGACCAGATTATTGGAATGAACCTGGTTACTCCTCAAACCAGTGCTAAAGGCAAGAAAGTCAGAAAGATATACGTTGAACAAAATATCTTTTATCCGGGTCCGACTGAACCCGCCGAGATTTACTTCAGTGTGCTTCTTAACCGGCAGAAAGGCCACATCATTCTGATGTACTCCCCAAGGGGCGGAATGGATATTGAAAAGGTTGCTGAAGAGACACCCGCATTGATCTTTACAGAAGAGATCGATCCGATCATCGGTTTGCAGCAGTTTCAGTCCAGGAAGGTGGCCTTCAACCTGGGACTATCCGGAGAGGCATATAAAAACATGATCAAATTTGTTAAGGCAGTCTACAATACGTATGTCAACTCCGATGCTTCACTCGTTGAAATCAACCCGGTTTTCAAAACTTCAGACAATAAAATTCTGGCCGCCGATGCTAAACTGACTATCGACAACAATGCGTTGTTCCGTCATCCCGACATCGTCTCCATGCGTGATTTCGATGAAGAAGATCCCATTGAGGTGGAAGCCACGGCGTTCGACCTCAACTATGTTAAACTGGACGGAAACGTGGGTTGCATGGTTAATGGAGCTGGACTGGCCATGGCGACCATGGATATCATCAAAATCTCTGGAGGCGAGCCGGCAAACTTCCTTGACGTTGGAGGGAGTGCAAATGCCAAGCGTGTGGAAGAGGGGTTCCGTATCATCCTGAAAGATCCCAACGTAAAAGCGATTCTGCTCAATATTTTCGGCGGTATTGTTCGTTGCGACCGGGTAGCTCAGGGGGTAGTTGACGCCTATCACAACATCGGAGATATCCCCGTTCCAATCATCGTAAGACTTCAGGGCACGAATGCCGAAGAAGGAAAGAAACTGATAGATGAGTCGGGGCTGCGTGTTCATTCTGCCATCACCCTTCAGGAGGCTGCAACCCTGGTGACCCAGGTATTGAACTGATAACCATCCTTAAACCCGTTTCAAAACAGCGGATTCTCCTTTCTGACCCGATCCTCTTCAACTACGAGGAAATTTCTTACCTGGTCGATCTCCTCCAGGCTGCTATCAGTAAAAGAGAACTTCTTTTGACCGCCATTCGCGTTTGGCTTCGCCGAGCTCCGGTTCGCTCCGGTTCGGGTTTCGGGTTCCGTATTTCCAGAATCCAACATCAAGGAAATCAACTCTTCCGGATAGAAAGTTTTCAGCCAATCAACCAGATTCTCCTCATCCTGGCCTCCCTCCTCCTGATGCCTCTTTTTCAAATATTGCAAGATCCGTAACCCATCGAATTTTTCATGACAAGCCCTGATAAATTGATGCATCTCTCTGGAATTTCTACGTAGCGTCGCGAAGGGGTCTTCTTCCCCTGTTTGCTCCTGAAGGATCCTGGTAACAGGGGTTTCAAGGGTCCGTATGTACATCTCCTTGAAAAAGCTATAACTCTCTCCGATCTCATCAAACAACCTGTAGGAATAGACCGGGTAACTTCCCCAGTCACCACCGGAACCACGGATCATGGCCGGGCCGGTTCCAAAAAAAACACGCGACGAGAATCTGGCTGCAGGAAAGACTTTCTCCCGGTTCCAGTTGATCAGCTTTCCTGCTTTTCGGAGCTTCTGCAGAAAATAGAAATCCTCCCCGCTGAGTTTCGGCGTCATCCCCCGAACCTTGCGGTAAGCCCATACAGGAAAGGCCATTGCCGATCCAAGTGCAGTGAATGCATATGGACTCTTGATTCTCCACAGGTTTAAGAGATAGTATCGCATATAGATCTCATATCTCAGGATTGCGCGCGCAGCATCCTGATCATCAGGCAAATGATGATAATATGGAATCGATAACGCAGTCGCATGAGGATGTGTCGACATGGCTTCAGCCACAGATTCGAAATAGCATTCGGAAAAGAGCGTGTCGGCATCCAGGCTAAGGATAATATCGTCTGGCTCGGCTTTACGGGAAATTTGATCCATTACGGTTTTCCTGGCCCAACCTACACCATGTCTCTTCCCGATCCAGCCTGCACCCCTTGAGCTCCTGTCAATCACCTCCACCGGAAAACCTGAGACATTCTCAAGAAGGGAGAGGCTTTGGGTATTATTTTTACAAGCTGATAACCGTGAGGGGTCGACCCACCACGCCTCCGGCTGATTGACACAGACCACAACAGAGAAATGCCTGTAGGTTTGTTGTTCAATCAAACTGAGAATGACCGGAAGCCATTCGGGTTCATCCATCACTGGCAGAGCTACATGGATGTGTGGGAATTGCATCAATTCGATAATCCCTCGAAAAGGCTATTATCCTGAATGATCTCCACTGCCCGTATCACTTCGGGATCCATCTCATTGGCAATGATATAGAAGGAAGTGATGTTGTAAAGTTTTTGGGCAATCAACCCTTTGATCTGTGCTTTGATCAAGGGCTCAGAAGTCGTGAATTGTTCTTCATTCTTCTCCATATCAGCTTCTTCAGTAGCATTAAAGAAGAGTTCCATCAATGGCTCCCCAATTTCAAAATTGGTTTTATAGGATGCGAAATCCGGAAATTCTTTCAGTAGTTCCTGCCGGTTTTTGTCAACATATTCGCTCACAAGTGGGTTGACGATATTATTCCGCCGCACATCAATATAATAATCAGTCAGGAAAGTAGAATCCCAGGGAATAAAGACATCGGGCATGATTCCGCCGCCACCATAGACAGTCCGGCCATTTGCAGTTTGGTATTTAAGTGAATCCGGAAGTTTGATACTGTCAGCATGAACCAGTTCTCCCCTGCTATAGCGCCTGGCAAAATCCTTGTAATACTCTTCAACTCCATTCTTATATGGTTTCTGAATATAACGGCCTGAAGGTGTATGATATCTGGCTGTGGTTAACCTGATCTGGGACGTGTCGGGCAGGTTGAAAGGCCGCTGAACCAAACCCTTGCCGAACGAACGCCGACCCACAATCAACCCACGGTCCCAGTCCTGAATGGCACCGGCAACAATCTCACTGGAGGATGCACTGTTTTCATTGATCATAATCACCAGCTTCCCATTTTCAAAATTACCCCTGAAGGTAGAGTAGAAATTCTCTCTCTGGCTCCTCATCCCTTCAGTATAAACAATGATTTTCCCCAATCCGAGGAATTCGTCGGAGAGTTCAATCGCAGGTGCCATATACCCTCCGGCATTGTTTCTCAGGTCCAGGATCAGTCTCTTCATCCCTTCACCCTTCAGAAGTTTAACAGCATCCTGGAACTCCTGGGTTGTGGTAAGAGAGAACCGGTTAAGGTTGATGTACCCAATTTCGGGGGCGATCATATACACTGCATCAATACTGTTTATGGGTATCTTGTCTCGTATAATGACGTACTCGAGCAAGCCTTTTCTCCCTTTACGGTAGATTGACACGTTGACTTTTGTTCCTTTTTTCCCGCGAAGATGATCAAGAACGAACTGATTATTCACATGTTTCCCAACTACATCCTCTCCGTCAATTTTAACGATCTTATCTCCTGAGCTGATTCCGAGTTTTTCGGAAGGACCTCCCGTAAGTGGATGTACGACGACAATTGTATCCTTGAGTATCTCAAACTGAACCCCGATTCCTTCAAAATTACCTTGCAATGGTTCGTTGGCCCGCTGCAGTTCCTCTTTTGGAATGTAGATCGAATGGGGATCAAGATCTTTGAGCATCTCCACGATTGCAGTCTCAACCAGTTTATCCTCATGCACAGAATCTACATAGGCAAAATCGATGATCTGCAAAGCAACCTGTAACTTTCTAAGGCCTTCATTGGGGGTTGAATTCTGAGCTGTGAGAAACAGTGGAAACAATAACAGTAGGAATAGTTGAATGGTTATTCTATATGGCAGGTCCGACGTGGTTTTCATGGTATATATTATTAATTTTGACACTGCATTATTACGGTGCCCAAAGGTAGGATTTTTTAAGAAACCCCTCCGGGTTCCACCTTTTTCACTACTTTTAACTGCCAAAACCGGGAAATATTGCAAGCATGGACCCAGAACGAAATAAACTGATACGAAGCCTTTTTTTCCCAACGATCTTCGTCCTGATAATCTGGTTTGTGAAGGCATTGGAGGTTATTCTGGACATCTCTTTTGCCGAATATGGGTTATACCCCATGCAATGGAAAGGGATCTACGGAATTTTCACCATGCCATTTATTCACGCAGGGTGGAACCACCTGTTTGCCAACTCGATCCCACTATTCCTTCTGGCAGCATTTCTCTTCTATTCCTACAGGGAAATTGCATGGAAAGTACTGATTTTGATCTATGTCATATCCGGTCTGTGGGTCTGGTTCCTCGGCGCTCAGGGATCGTTACATATCGGCGCCAGCGGAGTAGTATATGGACTGGCGGCTTTTTTGTTCACCAGCGGTATCATCCGAAGGGAGATCAAACTCATGGCTATTACTCTCCTGGTCGCCTTTCTTTATGGTGGACTTATCTGGGGAGTCTTCCCACAATTCTTTCCAAAGGAGCGAATCTCCTGGGAAGGACACCTGATGGGTTTGCTTGCCGGAACAATCCTCGCAATTTATTTCCGCAAAGTCGGCCCCCAGCGGCCCCGCTATGACTGGGAAGATGAGGATGACGACGACAATGAAGACCCATACTCCGGTTATCATCCGGATGATCCCAAGGCTCCCAAACCACCAATACCGCCTGAAATAAGTTACCATTATAGAAATTCCAATGACCAATTACCAAATAACAAATAAATTCCAATAATCAAATAGGCTATTGCGATTTTTTTACAATAGAAGAGAATATCTTCTTTAGATCGTTTGCTTCATTTAGCAGCTCCGCCGCTTCCTTTTCAAATTGGTCTGAATTAGTCTCTTTTATCAGTCTCAGAAAATAAGCACTCTCCTTTGACTCCTTGAGACAAACTTTTATTCTATAGAGGAAGTCCTTTTTACTAAGAGATTCATTTGCCTCAATAGAATTCGCACCAACAGAACCCGATGCTCTGATTAACTGCTTACCATCTTCAATATTAGCTGTTGTACCAGGTAATTTCTTAATGAAAAGTCTTACTCGCAAAGCAAACTTTAAAGTTCTCTCTTCCAAGTCAAAGACACGTTTGGTATTTGAGTTTTCTGTCATTGATATTTATTTGAAATTTGATGTTTGTGATTTGGTCATTAAGTTTCATTCATTGTAATTTATTTGTTATTTGGAATTTGTTTCTTGGTCATTTGACGCTTATGTAAGACCTCAATCTGCTGAAAGTGACACTATCGTAGTTTTTCAACCCATTCAACTCTTCCAGATTCCCGATTCCTTTATGCCTCTTCCTATAAAGCGCAATTTCCTTTGCCAGTTCATAAGTCATGTAAGGGTGAGCAATTAATTTTTTGAAAGATATGGTATTTAGGTTCATCGGTTGGATGATTGAAGCATCAACCCTCAGGTACTTCCTGATCCCCAGATACCGGGCCGAATCCATCCCATATACCTCCATAAGCTGGTCGGTAGATATAAATCCTCCGAGTCTCTTCCTGTAACCGGTGATCCTGCGTGCGAAAGAGGGCCCAATCCCCCTGAGTCGTTGAAGGTCCAGTGTATCAGCACGATTCAACTCAATGATGAATGAGATATTCTGACAACTCTTGTTCGATTCTGTTGAATCGGAACGTTTGGCGGGATCGGTAAACTGTGAAGATGGCTGCCCCTGGAATCTCTCTAATTCAATTCTAAATGCTGAGAAATCAACCGGCTTTAACCGCCTTACATTCGGGATATATATCCTGAAGACATTGATCAATAGAACAATGAGCACAAGGATAATGATCCCCCTCTGTTCTCCTCTGCTGAAGGAGAGGTAATGTTTTATGATCTGTGTTGGTTTCATCATCTCAGCAGCCTCGCTCCAATTCTGCATTCCAGGCATCGTTTTTCGTCACAATAAGCACGCTTAAGCTGTTTAAGCGCCTGCGTATAGATGGCATTATCGGTTGGCATACCGAGTTTGGACCAGGTAGTGGTTTGGGCGTTTTTTTCTCCGGGGATCTCTTCAAGCAGGGAGATTGTCCTTTCCGAATAATGAGTCAGGTTTTTCTCCGTCCCATATAAAAAAAGCAGTGGTGCGATACCATTGATGAGAAGCAGATGAATGGTATTCGTCCCGAGCCTTTTGACTTGACAAGCTGACTCCCGTTCGAAGGTGTAATGAGAATCCCAGTAGGCGCTAGCTGTTGCCTTGAGTATTTCAATCCAGCCAGCTACCTGTACATCCTCCTGTAGACTCTCCTGAAAACCCTCGCGCTGATGAATGATATCAGCGAGTTGACTGATTCGGATGGTTGGGAAACTGACAGGCCTTAACCTGAGGAATTTCCACGTTCCCCTTTCTAGCGGTTTCAGGGAATATTTATCCTTGTAAAAAAGGTACGTCCGGAGAAGTTCAACAGGGTAACTCTCCTTGTACGATAGGTCCAGCAAACCCGCCTGTCCAAACAAAAGAGCCTCGAGGATGGGAACCTGGTCCCGATGGCGCATTAGGATACTGAGAGGAGTTGATCTTGCAAGGAGCTCAAAGGGTTGGGCATTGATCATATTTCCCATAGCGCTTGCAAGTACCTGATACGCCAGTTCATCCCACCGGTTTTTCGAATGATTCAGCCATGTTCTGAGTGATTTAATCCTGATGGTAATCCTTTCAATAGCCAGCGCAGGAGCCCATAACCTGAATATAGAGGGGTCAACCTCTTCCAACATGTTCTGACAGGGAATCCATTGCTTTGCCGACAGGATATCCTTATAAGTCGCTATGAGGGTAGCCGGATAGTTTGCACTGACCTCCAGGCAAGGAATTGGCTGATTACCTGCACCAATAACCTCCCTGTCGAAGGTGTCAACCACGTGAAGTATCACATTGTGATATGCAGGATCTGCCTGATGTCCATGACGAAACCAGTCGGCCGCACGCAGATGAATCTCTACATTTCCCGCCCACAATGTTCCTCCAATCTGAATCCGCGCATTGATAAAATCAGGGCCACTGTTACGGTTGTATTCTCCCGGATGAACGACCATCACAGGCTCTCCTGAAACACAATAAAGAGGTGCCTGGAGTAGCCTGAATCGCCACAAATAGTGTAAAAATTCTTCGGTTATCATTGGATTAAACCTGGATTTATACCCCTTAATCGGGTTTCACCTCAAAAGGTTATATCTCATCAGAAAAAAAATCGAAAAAATGAATTTGCATTCAGTCAATCAAACAAGTATATTTGCAATACCAACGTGGGGGAATTTCAGCCATGGCAGATGTTGAAACGCTTGTTTCAGGCATAGATTACAAAGTTCATAAGCTGATTGAGCAGTTGCTGATACTGCAAAAGGAGAATGAGAAATTCAGGCAAGGGATTCATAAACAAAACCAGATAAACCAGAGACAAAACCAAACCATCGAAGAATTAGAGCAAAAGATAAACCTATTAAAAACAACAAAAAACGTTGAAATTAAAGAAGGGACAGTTGAAGCGAAAGTTGTAATCAATGAACTTTTGCGGGAAATCGATAAATGTATAGGACTCTTGAACAGGTGAATATAGTGGTGTATAGCTGATGAGCGAGTTGACTATTTCAGTAAAGATTGCTGACAGATCGTATAAACTGGTAATCGCGAATAAACACGAAGTGTTGTTCAAACAGGCAGCAGAATTGATAGAACGACGGATGAAAGATTATTCAGGCAGTTATGCATACAAAGACAAACAGGATTTACTAGCCATGGTGGCTCTTGAATATGCGACCAACTATTTGCAGGACGAACATATGCTCTCAGAGCATACGCAGGGCCAGGACCAGGAAGAGAAGCTAGCTAAGATCGACAAACTTTTAACAGAATACCTGACAGGATAAGCCTTTTCGTTCTTTGAAAACCGACGATTTACCCGCATTATTCCAGCAGTTTGTAAACCTAACATTACAAACATTAGGGCAACGCTCATAGTCACGTAGGACAGGCCTCTTTTACTCTCTGCTAAGGGAAGATTCCGGCTCGCCGGGATTTTCCCTTACAGAGAGGATTCCGGTACGCCGGGACGGTGGAAGTTCGAAATAACTGGCAGCCCTATTCGTGTCGATTCGAGGTTTATCAATACCTCATGGGATAGTGCGGGTTTTTTTTCAACTTCCCTCAACAGTCATAAATCAATAAAACTTGAACAGCTATGGAAATAATGATATTCGTTATAGTGGGAGTGGCTGGCATCATCGTTGGCGGGCTGATCACGGGGACAATCCTGAACAGAGCACTGGAAAGAAAACGTGATTCCCTCCTCAAAGAGGCCATGGACAAAGCCGAAGTAATCAAAAAGGAGAAGATACTTCAGGCCAAAGAGAAGTTCCTTCAGTTAAAATCGGAGCATGAAAAATATATCAACGAAAAGAATGACGAACTCTCTAAAAGTGAAAATAGGTATAAACAGAAAGAGGTCGCACTGAATCAACGAATTGAAGAGTTCTCCAAAAAACAAAAAGAGCATAGTGCGATCAAGCAGAACCTCATGAATCAGCTCGAGATCGTCAACAAAAAACAGACAGATCTCGAAAAAACCATCTCACAACAAATTGAAAAGCTCCAGTCGATTTCCAATCTATCGGCATCCGAGGCTAAGGATCAGCTGATTGAGACCCTCAAGGAGGAGGCAAAATCAGAAGCATTGATGCATGTCAAAGACATTGTTGATGAGGCGCGTCTGACAGCCAACAGCGAAGCCAAGAAGATCATTATTGAAACTATCCAACGCACTGCGAGTGAACATGCTATTGAGAATACTGTTGCCGTCTTCAATATCGAAAATGAAGAGATCAAAGGCCGGATCATCGGTCGCGAAGGGCGAAATATCAGGGCTCTCGAATCCTTGACCGGCATTGAGATCATCATCGATGATTCGCCGGATGCGATCATCCTCTCGGGATTTGATCCAGTTCGCAGGGAAATTGCCCGCCAGTCGCTCCATAAACTAGTTACCGATGGCAGGATCCACCCTGCACGGATTGAAGAGGTGGTTGCTAAAACGAGAAAACAGATTGAACAGGAGATCATTGAAAATGGGAAACGGGTTTGTATCGACCTGGGGATTCATAACCTCCATCATGAGTTGATCCGGATGATCGGCCGCATGAAATACCGATCATCATATGGACAAAACCTTCTGCAACACTCCATCGAGGTTGCAAAGCTTAGTGCTACTATGGCTGCTGAACTTGGGTTGAACCCAAAAATGGCAAAACGGGCCGGCCTGCTCCACGACATTGGGAAGGTCCCCGACAATGAGCCTGAACTCCCACATGCTGTCCTCGGGATGAACCTGGCAGAGAAGTTCAAAGAGAAGCCTGAAATCATCAACGCCATCGGTGCGCACCACGACGAGGTTGAGATGGACAATTTGATTTCGCCTATCATCCAGGTTTGTGATGCAATCTCTGGAGCAAGGCCGGGTGCCCGTCGTGAAGTGGTGGATGCTTACATTGAACGGCTGAAACACCTGGAAGAAATGGCACTAAGCTATCAGGGAGTTGTAAAAACTTACGCCATCCAAGCTGGTCGTGAACTTCGTGTCATCGTAGGAGCTGACAAAATTTCAGATGCAGAAGCAGATCAACTGGCTTTTGATCTTTCAAAAAAAATTCAGAATGAGATGACCTATCCCGGACAGATTAAAATCACTGTTATCAGGGAGACAAGAGCCATCAGTTTCGCGAAGTAGTATCATTTTATGGAAACTCCCGAACCCAAACTGCCCGAAAACAAAATCCGGCTGATTGAATTCATGGTTGATCATGCTGCAGAAGGGATTTATATGATCGGAAAAGAGGGTAAGATTCTATATGCCAACAATTCGGCCTGTCAAAAACTGGGATATTCAAAAGAGCAGTTGCTGCGAATGGACGCCCATGCGATCGATCCCAACTTCAACAAAGAGAAGATCCGGAAGTTCTGGGAACGAATTCGCGCCCAAGAGGTGGTCACCATTGAATCATTTCAGGTGACGCAACGCGGGATGGTAATCCCCACAGAGGTGACGATCAACTTTCTGAATTATGGAGGAACAGAGTTACTGGTGGCTTTTGTTAAGGATATCACTGAAAGAAAGGAGGAAGAACATCTTAAAAATATCAGTTTCACCATCTTTCAATCGTTCAACAACTCTACCAGCTTGAATAAGCTCATCCTCGATATCCGAAACGAACTCAGTAAAATCCTCGACACTACCAGCCTGAAAATCATTCTCCACAATCCAAGAACCAAACAGAATGACCTGTTCCATGTAAAAGATGGAAAGATTTCAGTAACCAGGATTGATATTGAAGGGACCCTCGCCGGATGGCTTTTTAAAATAAAGAAACCTGCTCTGTTAACAAATGTTGATATCAGGAAGCTCCAGGAGCCTGGCACTATTGATACTCAAAAGACCATTCCCAAATTCTGGGCTGGAGCTCCGCTCTTTGTCGGGACTGAGGTGACAGGAATTATCTCTCTTGAGTGCTGGAACAACGACGAACCATTCACGAAGCATCATCTTGATATTATGGAGTTTGTCTGTTCCCAGATATCCCTTTCAATCTATAGGCGACAATCGGAAGAGTCGTTAAGAATTTCTGAAGGCAACCTACAGGAATCCAATGTTTCAAAAGATAAATTCTTCTCTATCATTGCCCATGATCTTAGGGGCCCATTCAATGCTATAATCGGATTCTCTGAACTTCTTCATACCGAATTTGACACCTTCGACGAAACTGAGAAAAAGGCGATGATCCGCAACATCCATGATGCCTCTGTAAGTACATTTAAACTACTTGAGAACCTGCTGGAATGGTCTAGAATTCAAACCGGCCGTTCAAAGCCCAACCCGGAAAGTGTGGATCTGAGTACCATTGTCAATAATAGTCTTACCTCTCTGAAACCGCAATCGGAAAAGAAAAACATCAAACTCTTTTCCGGTATCCATTTCGGGACTCTAACCTTTTGTGATGAGAACATGATAACCACAGTGATCAGAAACTTGTTATCCAATGCCATCAAGTTCACAAATAATGGAGGTGAAGTTCGAATATCAGCAGTTCCGGCAGATCATCACATTGAAGTGGTGATCGCAGATAATGGTGTTGGAATTCAACCTGAAAATCTTCAGAAGCTTTTCCAGCTCGACAAATCTTTCAAAACAGGAGGAACCGACGGAGAACGCGGTACCGGTCTGGGATTGCTCCTTTGCAGGGAGTTCATCGAACTGAATAATGGCAAGATCTGGGCGACAAGTACTGTTGGTAAGGGGAGCCAGTTTAAATTTACCCTTCCGAAATCCAATTAGCAGAACAAATCCCTCACACCAATGCACCCAGGAATGGGATAACAATGATGCCGATGTTGTTAAGGAGGGTATCCTTGAAAAGTTTATTGTAAATTAATAAAAAAGAATTAAATTTGCACCTCTAATTCCGGTCTGGTAGTTCAGTTGGTTAGAATGCCGCCCTGTCACGGCGGAGGTCGCGAGTTCGAGTCTCGTCCAGACCGCAAAAAGTGCCCCTTAAAAGGGGCGTTTTTTTTATCCGGTATCCGACATCCCAGTCTCCTGACATCCAGCACATACGCCCCATCCTCCGCAACACTATAGCATAGAATACCCAACACTTCTGATTGTTCTTTCCACTTCCGGGCATTGTACCACGAGTTGGTTGGGTCGATAACAATTTGTTCAGGCCTGAGAAGTCGAACTACTGTTTCCATATGTATATCCGGGTTCTTCCGAACAATCACAAGATCGACCTCCAGGGTGTCTGAAAGTGCGAACGGGAGTTCGGATGAGATGATTGCAATTCGCTTATTGGAAAACTGCAGCAAGTTCCCTTTCCGGGCAAGAGAACCAAACTCACGAAAATCATCTGCAACATGAGCGTGTCTGTCTGTCAGATAGGTCGTTTGTGCAGTAGTAATCCCTTCGGCCGACATGAACGTAGAAAGTACCTCCAAGGCATATTGTTCCTGGCAGGCTGCCTGGTAATCCTTGACACATACGGCGCTTCGGCCTTCCACAAAAACGTACTGAGAAGCTCCCTTTATTTGAAACACAACAACCATGCTGCGATTGGTACGCATGTAATCCTTGTAGATCCCGGTTAAGGACCAGAAGATGATAAGGATGAAAAACATGTAAGCCCAAACAGCTCGCCGGAAAAAAAGAAAACAACATATTGATACAATTCCAAAGTAAAGCATCAGGACATCCGGGAGCGATGGGTAAAGACCTGTGAATGTGGAGCCTGGTAACGCTTCGATAAAACGGATTGTAGAATTTATTAAGCCTGCGATGAACGAGAGTCCCTTCGCAAGAAATGCGGAAAGAAATGGAACGGGACTCAGGGCAAGTACCCCGATGCCACTGTAAATCAGCAGGCTGGCCAAGGGGAGTACAATTATGTTGGTCAGAATAAAGTAGTTAGGAAACTGATGAAAGGCATAGAGCGCGATAGGAAACGTAGCGATTTGTGCAGCGATGGAAACTGCAACCAGGCCCCACAGCCGGGAGGGCGCCCATCCCGTAGCAGGGATCAGGTCAACAATGGGCCTATAGAGAAACAGGATCCCGAAAACAGCCAGGTAAGAAAACTGAAATCCAAGATGGAGAATCAGTGTTGGGTCCAGCAGGAGTATGACAAACATTGATCCTCCAACCACATTCAGTGAGTCGGGTTTCCGTTTGAACGTTCTGCCAAGGATCACCAGACTGAGCATCAAGCCTGCCCGGAATACCGGTGGAGATAATCCTGTGACCATCGCGTAACACCATATCATCAGGATCATCAGAACCGCTTTGACCGTTGGCCCATGCCTCCTGCGATTGAGAAAGGTAAAGATGGTCTCCAGGAAAAGAAAAATGATCCCCACATGCATTCCCGAGACGGCCAGGATATGCATAGCTCCACTGGCAGCGAACCCTCTTCTCAAATCCTGCCCAATCTCACCGGTATAACCCAGTAAGATGGCAGAAGCTACTGCAAACTCCTCCCCTTTTATGGAATTTTCCCGCAAAATCTTCAATAACCGGTCACGAGAAGCAAATGCCAGACCTCTGATTGAACTGTGTTCAGGTATTCCGGCAAGTTTCCAGTCAGCTGATCCTACCCAGCCCTGACTGAACACTCCTTTCCTTCCGTAATATCCTGCTGGGTCGAAACCATAGGGGTTGGATTCGTTCTTCACGGGTTTCAGCAAGGTTGAGACAAGAATCCAGTCGCCATATTGAAGAGCCTGTGAGTTTGTATCCTTTTCGAGAAACAGTAATGCTTTTCCTTCCCGGATAAGTGCGTTTGCATTCGTGTCGAGGTTGTACCTACTAACGATCAGCTTCACTGTTTTGGGTGTATGGCGTGGGGGCTCGGCAATTTCAGCGGGAAAAATTCGAAAATCGGAACTGCCAACTGCCAACTGCTCACTGCCCACTACCCACTGCTCACTGCCAACTAACTTTGGACTGTTGCTTTGGACTGTTAACACTCCCAAACAAAGCATAAGCAAGCAGGTTGTCGTACCAGGGATCCATCGAAGGCTGAAAGGTAATTTGCCTAATAACGTAAAGAGCAGTAAACCAGTAGTAAGAAATCCTATAACTCCTATCAACCAGCGCTCTTCCGGCTGCCAGCCAGCCTCCTTCAGGGCATAGACCACCCCGCCCAGAAATGGGATTAGCAATCGGATCAATGGAAAGGGTTTCCATGGATTCATCGGCACCGTACTTTTCTTCTATCCAATTAATCAGGAAAAGAGAGAAAAGGTAATACCTCAGTGGCCACAAAATTTTTCGATGTATGCACTGACTTTGTCAGAACCCAGGTAGAGAGCAGCATTCCAGTCATCACAGGCTCCAGTAAGGTCATCCTGCTTCTGCCTGGCAACTCCTCGCTTGGTGAAGGCTTCAAGATTAACCGGATCAAGGTCAATAATTTCGTTATAGACAACTTCTGCCTCACGATACTGCTTCAGGTACATGAATGCAAGAGCTTTATTCAACCGTGGATTGATATCGGAAGGTTGTTTGAAGATCGCTTCGTTCAGGTCAATGATAGCCTCCTGGTATTCACCCCTGGATGCTTTGGCTGCTCCCCGGCTGGAAAAATATTCAGGTGGATTGGGATCCAGATCGATCGCCTTATTAAAATCACTGATAGCTTCCGAGAACTGTCCTTTGTTAAATCGGGCGAGACCCCGGTTATAATAAGCCTCTGCAAATCCGGGTGAATAGATAAGTGCTCTTGAAAAATCCTGGATTGCTTCATCAAACTGACCCAGGTCGAACAACGCCAGCCCCCGGTTGTGAAACGCCTCAGGATAATCTGCTTTGAGCGATATTGCTTTTGTATAATCGATGATCGCCCCGGCATAATCCTGCAAATAATCCTTTGCCACACCCCGGTTGTACCAGGGATCAGGATAAGAGGGTGACAGTGCTATAACAATGCTGAAGTCGGCAATCGCTCCCTTGTAATCTTTTAACTCACTTTTTACGATTCCCCGGTTGTAATAAGGCTCTCCTTCTGTGCTATCCATTCGGATAGCTGCATTGAAATCAACTATTGCGGCCTGGTAGTCTCCCAGTTTGGCCTTGGTGATTCCACTTGTAACTAACTCTTTTTGTGTTTGTTGGGCAAACAACGGTAGGCTGATGACAAGGAGTCCAACCAGTACTTTTAATCGCATGGGAGTAGTGTTCAGATAAAAACGGGCTACTACTTGCAATTTTTGATGATCAGGTCGCGTGATGCCTCAATGCCGAACGAGAGCGCTTTTTGCCAGTCGGAACAAGCGCCCTCGACATCACCCAGGTAATGGCGTACCCGCCCCCTATTATTGTATGCATCCGCATAGAGTGGATCCAGCTCGATCGCTTTGTTGAAATCCTCCAGGGCAGCAGTATAATCCTTCAGGAGCATCTTGGCTGCTGCCCGGTTGTTATAGATCTTTTTATCGTTGGGATTCTGTTTGATAGCTATATTATAATCCTCGAGAGCCCCTTTATAGTCGAGGAGATAGTGCTTGATCATCGCCCTGTTAGCATATCCACCTGGGTAGAGAGAGTCACACCGGATGACATCTGAATAGTTTTGCAAAGCACACTGAAAATCCTTCCGCATGAAACAGAGCGCCGCCATATAGTCGAAGGCTTTAGGGTTAATGTTCACCAATTCAATGTACTGTTTCAAATCAACTTCAGCTTCAGTGTAGTCTTTCATTTCAAAGCGTGCCACTCCTCTTCCAAATAGTGCCTCTCTATTTCCTGGGGTAATCCTCAGTGTTTCTGTGAAATCTTTGAGGGCGAGGGGAAACTGTCCCGTTACGAGATAAGCAAAGCCCCGTTTCAGATAGGTGTTTCCATTCTCAACCAGGGAAAGAGACTGGGATAGGTCCTTAATAGCCTCATTATATTCCCCTGATTTACCCTTCCTCGAACCCTCATTAAATAGGCGCTGGGCCTCCTTTTCAGCTTCGGTCAACTCTTTCCTGGGAGGAAATATAGTTGCAGGCACAGAGTCAATGCCAATCGCCTTCACCCGTTGGTCCTGGTTTTCCTTTTTATTCTGTCCGACTCCGATGGTCTGTTGGGCCTGCGTGAATGATATAAAAACAAACCCGAAAAAAAGTGTCAGAATTCCAATCCTGAACGTAGATGTAATCTTCATTAGCCTTAAATTTTGTATAGTTTAACTTATTTATCCTCTAAATATTGTATCATTAGCGAGGCAGTTCTGGCTGAAGCACCACTACCTCCCAGGTTCAGAGCAAGTTCGTCAAATTCCCGCTTCATTTTTTCCCGGATAAGGGGATCAAACAATCGTTTCAGCTCTTGAATGAGATTCTCCTGAGTAAGTAAATGCTGGACAAGCTCCTTTACTAACTCTCTCTCCATGATCAGGTTAACCAGTGAGATAAACGGGACATGAACGATTCGGCGGGCAATCCAGAAAGAAAGTGCACTGCCACGGTAGCAAACCACTTCAGGGGTCCCAAGTAGGGCAGCTTCGAGGGTAGCCGTTCCAGAAGTAATAAGGGCTGCGTCGGCATGGCTCAGCAAGTCGTAAGTTTGGTTATAAACTACTGATATGAAAGCATTTCCGATAACAGATTTATAAAGACCCGGGTCAATCGAAGGCGCTCCTGCCACTACAAACTGGTATGCTTCAAATGAGGGAACCACCTCAATCATCCGTTTTAGCATGGTCCGAATCTCCTGCTGCCGGCTTCCCGGAAGCAGAGCAATAATAGGCTTATCCGCGATCTGATTCTGTTTCAGAAAGTGGTTTCTGTCGCTGTGTACGCCGTTAGGAGAGATGACATCCAGGAGCGGATGTCCAACAAAATCAACAGCATAGTCATACTTACGGTAGAAATCCTGCTCAAAAGGCAGAATCACAAACATCCGGTCAACACACTGTTGGATGATCTTCACCCGTGAACTTTTCCAGGCCCACAGCTGTGGAGAGATATAGTAAAAGACCTTGATTCCGTTCCGTTTTGCGAATCTGGCCATCCGCAAGTTGAATCCTGGATAGTCGATCAGGATCAGTACATCGGGCTTTGAAGTCACAATATCCTTTTCGCAGAAGCGAAGGTTCCTGATGATCGTTTTCAGATGGACCAGTACTTCCCAAAAACCCATAAATGCCAGGTCGCGGTAATGCTTCACAAGTTCTCCACCGGCCTGAAGCATAAGATCCCCTCCCCAGCAACGGAAGGAGGCAGATGAGTCGCGCTCCTTCAAGGCATGCATCAGGTTCGACCCATGCAGGTCGCCAGATGCTTCCCCGGCGATGATGTAATAGTTCATAAGCTAATCAAGAGGAAAAATCCCATCTCTTCAACGTTTCTATTGCGGGATAATCGGTAAAATCAAAATTAACCGGAACAATGGAGACAAAGTTGTGTTCCAGAGCATGTTCATCTGTATCTTCACCATCGCCAATCCGGGCAAAGACACCCTTAAGCCAATAGTAGCTCTCTCCTTTCGGATCCTCGCGTATATCGAAATCTTCAAGCCAGGTTCCACCAGCCTGCCTGCAGATCCGGATTCCCTTGATTTCGTTTGCTGGAACTTCAGGGATGTTGACATTCAGACAAATACCCTCCGGTAATTTGTTCGCCATGACTGTCTGGATTATCCGGTCAGCATAGATTCTGGCAGCAGTAAAATCGGCATCCGACTCATACTGCAACAGTGAAAACCCGATGGAAGGAACACCTGCCATCGCCCCTTCAAACACAGCAGCCATCGTACCCGAATAGATGATGTTGATGGAAGAGTTCGAGCCATGGTTGATCCCAGAAACAAGCAAGTCGGGTCTCCGTTTAAGAACAATTTTATAAGCCAGTTTGATGCAATCGGCCGGGGTTCCGTTACAGCTATATTCCTCAATTCCCTTATTATGGTGAATCCGCTTCAGACGCAGTGGATGGTTCATGGTGACAGCATGCGAAGTGCCCGATTGAGGCTTATCAGGCGCTACAACAACCACATCGCCAAGCGGCTTCACCACCTCAATGAGGGCACGCAAACCAGGAGCGGTTATGCCATCGTCATTCGTAACTAAAATCAGGGGTTTGTCCTGCATCTCAATGCTGATCTTACTCAGCAAAGGTAGGAATAATTTTTTAGGAGTTCTTCATACACCTCCTTCACCGGAAGCCCCATCACATTGAAAAAAGATCCTTCGAGTTTCGATATCCCGATGTACCCAATCCATTCCTGTATGCCATACCCTCCTGCTTTGTCGTAAGGCCTGAAGTTGTTGATGTAGTATTCAATCTCTTCATCGCAGAGCTCCTTGAAATAAACCCTGGAGGTGACATGGAAGAGCGTTTTTTTATTCCGTGATTTGATGCATACACCGGTGATCACGTCATGCTGTTTCCCCGATAATTTCTTCAGTATCGTGTAGGCCTCCTCGTAATTCCGTGGTTTCCCCAGGATCTCTCCCTCAAGAGCAACAATGGTATCAGCAGAAATGATGATCATCTTCTCATCCATCCTCGAGCTGTCAAAGCTCTCGGCTTTTTTCTCGGCAAGAAATGTAGCGATCTCTTCCGGTGTCAGTGTATCGGGATAATCCTCCTGAACATCCGTTGAGATGATCTCAAAATCGAATCCCAGTTCCTTCAGTAGATATTGCCTGCGGGAAGACTGAGATGCCAGAACAATTTTGAAATCCTGTAATCTCTTGTTTATCATATCAACAAGTTAAATATAATACCAGCAATGATAAAATTCCTGTAAACATGATCAGCTTTGCCAGACCACTGGCGAATCGGAAATCCTCTCTTTTTTTTGCCTTTAGAACGGAAATAATCATGCAGAGAGAAGGCAGTTGTACCGTGATTATGAAGTACCAAAACAATTTCTCCAGTCCAAAAAGGTATATCACAAATTGTATATATGCCAACAATCCCATGGTAATTAGAACCAGGCCGACGACGACCATTTTTGACCACCCAATACCGATCACTGAGGGCAGGGACCTGGTTCCAAATTGTTCATCACCTTTCAGATCTTCAATATCTTTAACGATCTCCCGGAATAGGCTTACCAGGAAAGCAAAGACGGCGTAAGCAAAAAATATCCAGAAGATACCATTTAGCATGCCGATAACTGAGGAAAAATAGTCTGGGTATAAGCGTAGATGGAAAAATTCAAACAAAAGTACCAACATGATCAGTGAAGCAGAGATAAATGCAACAATCAGATTTTTCCATATGAGCAACTGTTTCCACCGGGCCGAATAGAACCAGAAGAATAGTGCCCCGCAGGGGAAAAGAAGTCCAAACCAGATTGATTGAATCCTGTAAGCAAGATAAAACCCAAGGATGACAGCAATTGTATTCACCAAGATGTGGATCTTCATTGCTGTCCGGGGAGCAACTATACGAGAAACCACAAGTTGATCAGGGCGGTTAACCCGGTCTATTTTCTGGTCGAAGTAGTCGTTGATAACATATCCTCCAACTGCCAGTAACAGGGTAACTATTACGAAGATAACGAAATCAGGCAATCCGGTCATGGATTCCGTTTGGCCATTGAATAGGATCGGTTTAAGGACCCCATAACGGAGCAAAAACTCAATCAACACTATGATTATCAGGTTTGGAAGCCTGATAAACCGGGCTACACCTTTGATCCGTTCCCAGATCGTCAGTTTGTTACCATGTAAAAGCGTCATCGTTCATCCATTTACCCTGAATCTTCATTACCTGTTCAATCACATCACGAACACACCCTTTTCCTCCAGGCAGATGGCTGATATAGGAAGCCAGCTCTTTGATCTCTTCCGCTGCATCAGTCGGACAGGTAGGCATGCCCACCTCCTTCATGATTTGATAATCGGGAATGTCATCCCCCATAAAGAGGACTTCGGATGGTGTGATTGCGTTATCTTTCAGATAGGTATGAAAGGTTTCAAGTTTGTTTCCAATTCCCAGGAATACGTCTGTGATTCGCAGAGCTTCCAGCCTGTGAGCCATTGACTTAGATATGGCGCCGGAGATGATGGCAATACGGTACCCTTTTTTTATCGCGAGTTGCATAGCGTAACCGTCTTTGATGTTGGAGATCCGGAGGGCCTCTCCATGTTCTGTCATGATGATGGTCCCTTCAGTAAGCACGCCATCGTAATCAAAGACAAATGTGGTGATCTTTTTGAGCTGTGCCTTATAGTTTGCCATGTCTGTATTTATGTTGAATGATTTGTTTACTGATCAAGTCATAGATGTCCTTATATGCTTTCTGATTTTCAAGTAGTTCCAGATGTTTTTTTATGATTGCCGTATCTTCTCTGATGGCAGGACCGGTTTGGAGTGAGAATAGATCTGAATGTTTGACATTGGCTGCAGTTTGTTTGATCAGCGGTTTGAGCAACTCAAACGGAATATCGTATTGAAGCAGGAGGTCTTGCGCAATTGTATAGAGGTAGTTAGTGAAATTGCTGGCAAAAACAGCAGTCAGATGGAGAATGTTTCGTTGCCCGGAGTTGATGACCTGAACGTTTGTAGTAAGCTGCTCAGCCAGTTCAAGCAGCCTCTTCTCTACTGAGGGGAGATTTGCTTCCACACAAATCGGTATACGATCGAATGAAATCTGTTTTCCTTCACGAAATGTTTGCAAGGGGTATAACACCCCGGTATACCTGGAGGTATGCTTCAATACATCTAATCCGACAGATCCGGAAGTATGGACCACAATCCCTTTATGAATCCTAAGATGAGAAGCTATTTCAGGGAGGGCATTATCACTTAGAGCCAGGATATAGAGGTCGGCATCTGGTTCGATCTGCTGTATTGACCCGGTATAGCTGGCACCTAGCAACCGGGCCAACCTCTTGCCAGGTTCCTCTGTCCGGTTGAAAAGCTGGATGATAGTGAAACCTTTTGCGCTAAGCGCTTTAGAGAGATGTGTAGCCACATTTCCTGTTCCCAGGATGACGATATTTTTGATCTGGTCCATATAAATCAACCGAACGAAAGTATAAAAAAAAGTAATGAGAATCGAACAGACATAAAAAAGTAGGGACAATTCATGAATTGCCCCTACTTTTATTGTCAATTGAAAATGCTTTATGCCTGGGCCGTGGGGACTCCCATGTTGAATGGCATCTCCCCTCCAACATCTTTTATCTCGCCATGCATCGACTCGTACTTACCGATGTTTTCTTTGAGCGCTTTGTATAGCCGTTTTGCATGTTGAGGTGTAAGGATAATCCTCGATTTCACTTTTGCTTTCGGAATTCCAGGCATCATCTTCACGAAATCCACAATAAATTCGGATGGAGAGTGTGTGATGATGGCAAGGTTCGAATAGATTCCTTCACCAACCTCATCTGTTAGCTCAATATTGAGCTGTTGTTGCGGGTTTGTTTTTTCTTGCATCTTGATAATTTTTAATCCTCTTGTTTAGAAGCGAGAAGATTTTCATACTCCTCTTTACTGCCAACGATGAGATTTTCATACTCAGGAAGTCCTGTACCTGCCGGAATCAGGTGACCAACGATCACATTCTCCTTCAGTCCGGCTAGTCCATCCTGCCGTGCATTGATTGCGGCTTGAGTGAGCACCTTTGTAGTCTCCTGGAAAGAAGCTGCCGAGATCCAACTCTTAGTTTGGAGTGACGCGCGGGTGATACCCTGTAACACCTGGCGTGCAGTGGCTGGTTTCGCATCCCGTGCTTCAACCAACTTCATATCTTTTCGTTTCAGGTGGGAAATCTCATCCCTCAACTTCCGGGCACTAATGATCTGTCCAGGCTTAAACGTTTCAGAATTTCCTGGATCTTCAACTACTTTCTTGCCATAAATCCAGTCATTCTCATCCTGGAAGTCGATCTTATTGACAAGCTCACCTTCAAGAAACCGACTGTCGCCAGGATCTTCCACATCCACCTTCCGCATCATCTGGCGGACAATGGTCTCAAAATGCTTGTCGTTAATCTTCACACCCTGCAAACGGTAGACCTCCTGGATCTCATTCACGATATACTCCTGCACCTTCATCGGTCCTTTGATAGCCAAAATGTCACTGGGTGTCATGGCTCCATCCGATAACGGCGTTCCTGCCTTCACATAGTCGTTCTCCTGTGCAAGGATCTGTTTTGAGGTAGGTACGAGATAGTGTTTCTCTTCCCCGGTCTTTGAAGTGATGATTACTTCACGGTTTCCCCTCTTGAGCTTCTTGGCAAACGAGACAACTCCGTCAATTTCAGAAACGATGGCAGGATCCGATGGGTTCCTGGCTTCGAAAAGCTCAGTCACACGCGGAAGACCACCCGTGATGTCACCAGCTTTTCCAACAGCTCTAGGGATCTTCACCAGAATAGTGCCGCCTTTGATCTTGGAATTGTCTTCAATCATGATATGTGATCCTACAGGAAGGTCATACGTCTTCATGATCTCACCTTTGGCATCCAGGATATTAATAGCAGGATTCTTTGCTTTCTGACGTGATTCGATGATCACCTTTTCATTGAAGCCAGTTTGATCATCAGATTCAACCCGGTACGTCACATTTTCGATAATGCTTTCAAAGCTGACTTTTCCAGGAACTTCTGAAAGAATAAGCGCATTATAGGGATCCCATTCACTGATCAAGGTCTCTTTCTTCACCTCAGCACCATTTTTATAAAAAAGGCGAGCGCCATATGGAATGTGTGCGGAGGTTAGAGCGATACGAGTTATTTTATCAACGATTCTCATCTCAGCTGAACGGCCAATCACAATTTCATAGGGTTGACCTTTATCAGGAGTAAATGGGAGCGAACGAAGCTCCTCAATCTCCAGGATTCCATCATATTTTGCCTGGATCCTGGAAGCGCTGGTAATGTTGACACCAGCCACACCACCTACGTGGAATGTACGAAGTGTAAGCTGTGTCCCAGGCTCACCGATCGACTGTGCAGCAATAACGCCAACAGCTTCTCCTTTCTCTACCAGGCGTCCGTTTGCCAGGTTTCGTCCGTAACATTTAGTGCAAACACCCTTCTTCGATTCGCAGGTCAATACAGATCTGATCTCAACACCCTCAATCGGAGAGTCTTCAATCACCCTGGCCACTTCTTCAGTAATCTCTTCTCCCGCCTCGATGATCAGATCACCCGTTTGCGGATGATAGACATCATGAAGTGTCACACGGCCAAGGATCCGGTCGTACAACGATTCAACAACCTCCTCCTGCTTTTTAAGTACTGTGATGGTCAATCCTCTCAGCGTTCCGCAGTCCTGTTCAGAGATTATCACATCCTGGGCGACATCTACCAGGCGACGGGTCAGATAACCAGCGTCAGCCGTTTTTAACGCGGTGTCGGCCAAACCTTTACGCGCACCGTGTGTGGAGATAAAATACTCGAGTACCGAGAGGCCCTCCTTGAAGTTTGAGAGAATCGGGTTCTCAATGATTTCTCCTCCCGAAGCACCAGACTTCTGAGGTTTCGCCATCAGTCCACGCATGCCGCATAACTGACGGATCTGCTCTTTAGAACCTCGTGCCCCGGAATCGAGCATCATGTAAACGGGGTTCAGTCCCTGTTTATCATTTGAAAGCTGGTTCATCAAGGTGATGGTCAGTTTGGAATTGGTATGTGTCCAGATGTCGATAATCTGGTTATAACGTTCATTATTGGTAATGAAGCCCATGTTGTAATTCCCTACAACCTCATCTACCTCAGCCATGGCATCTTCGATCAAGCTCTCTTTGATCTCGGGGACAATCACATCATCGAGGTTGAAGGACAACCCGCCCCTGAATGCCATCGTAAACCCGAGGTCTTTTATATCGTCGAGGAACTTTGCTGTACTGGCGGTTCCTGTCTTCTTTAGAATTGAACCAATGATATCACGTAGAGCTTTCTTTGTAAGCAGCTGGTTAATATACCCATACTTCTGGGGGACCACCTGATTAAAGAGAATCCTGCCAACAGTTGTCTCTATGACCCTGCTAACAGGTTTGTCATCTTCAAAGGTGTTGATCCTTACCTTTATCACAGCATGCAGGTCGGCACGTTTTTCATTATAAGCAATGATAACCTCTTCGGGTGAATAGAATGTCATTCCTTCTCCCAGTATGACGTCGTTCTTGCTACTAACGCGGGCCTTGGTCATATAATAGAGGCCCAGAACCATATCCTGTGATGGTACAGAGATAGGTGCACCGTTGGCAGGATTTAAAATGTTGTGTGAGGCAAGCATCAGCAACTGTGCCTCCAATACAGCCGCATTTCCCAATGGAACATGCACCGCCATCTGGTCGCCGTCAAAGTCGGCATTAAAAGCAGTACAAACAAGCGGGTGAAGCTGAATTGCTTTTCCCTCGATCAGCTTGGGCTGGAAGGATTGAATCCCTAACCGGTGAAGTGTGGGAGCCCTATTCAGTAGTACCGGATGCCCTTTCAAGATGTTCTCCAGGATATCCCAGACAACTGGATCTTTCCGGTCGACAATCTTCTTGGCAGACTTCACAGTTTTAACAATTCCTCGCTCCAGCATTTTCCGGATAATGAATGGCTTAAAAAGCTCAGAAGCCATATCTTTGGGCAGACCACATTCGTTCAGCTTCAATTCGGGGCCAACCACAATGACCGAACGGCCTGAGTAATCGACACGTTTCCCGAGAAGGTTCTGACGAAACCGACCCTGTTTCCCTTTCAAACTATCGCTTAGGGACTTGAGAGCACGGTTCGATTCAGTTTTCACAGCACTTGCCTTGCGGGAGTTATCCAGCAATGAATCAACAGCTTCCTGAAGCATCCGTTTTTCGTTACGGAGGATTACGTCAGGAGCTTTAATTTCAATCAACCGTTTCAAACGGTTGTTCCGGATGATTACCCGGCGATAAAGATCGTTCAGGTCGGAGGTAGCAAAGCGGCCGCCATCTAGCGGCACAAGGGGCCTCAATTCAGGCGGTATCACCGGTACGACTTTCACGATCATCCATTCAGGACGATTCTCCAGCCTTTTTTGTGCATCTCGGAAAGCTTCAAAGACTTGTAAACGTTTCAGAGCTTCCGCTTTACGTTGCTGAGAAGTTTCTGTATTTGCTTTGTGCCGAAGATCAAACGACTCTTTGTCGAGATCAAGTCTTGCAAGTAAATCACAGAGAGCTTCAGCTCCCATCTTAGCGATGAACTTATTGGGATCTGAGTCATCCAGATGCTGGTTATCCTGGGGAAGTTTGTCGAGGATGTCAAAATACTCCTCTTCAGAAAGAAAATCGAGGTAGCTGATTCCCTCTTCCTTAAGAATTCCCGGATTGATGACTACATATTTTTCGTAATAGATGATCGATTCAAGCTTTTTGGTTGGTAATCCAAGCAGTGAGCCGATCTTATTAGGCAGAGAGCGAAAAAACCAGATATGGGCAACAGGAACAACCAGTTGAATATGCCCCATCCGTTCGCGACGAACCTTCTTCTCAGTGACTTCGACACCACATCGATCGCAAACGATACCTTTATACCTGATTCTCTTATATTTACCGCAATGACATTCCCAATCTTTCACCGGGCCGAAGATCCGTTCGCAGAACAAACCATCGCGCTCGGGTTTATATGTCCGGTAGTTGATGGTTTCGGGCTTCAGCACCTCACCACTTGACAGTTCCAGAATCTTTTCCGGAGATGAAAGGCTGACGGTAATACTTGAAAAACCGCTGGTGACTGGTCCGTCTTTTCTATAAGCCATATAGTTGTTGATTGACGATTATAAACAAATTGTTAACTTACCTGATACACTAATCGAAGGTGACGTTTAATCCAAGGCCACGTAACTCGTGAATCAGTACATTAAAGGATTCGGGGATTCCCGATATAGGCATATTATCGCCTTTAACGATAGCTTCATATGCCTTTGCCCGGCCGATAACATCGTCGGATTTCACTGTCTGGATCTCCAGGAGGATGTTGGCAGCGCCAAAAGCCTCAAGTGCCCATACCTCCATCTCACCAAAACGCTGGCCTCCGAACTGGGCTTTCCCGCCCAGAGGTTGCTGGGTGATCAAGGAGTATGGCCCGATTGAACGGGCGTGCATTTTGTCATCCACCATGTGGTGTAACTTCATGATATAGATATAACCAACTGTGGTTGGCTGATCGAACCGATCACCGCTGAGGCCATCATAGAGATAGACTTTCCCGTTTTCGGGAAGGCCTGCCTGACGCAGGTATGCGTTGATCTGGTCTTGGGTGGCTCCGTTGAAAATTGGCGAAGTGAACCTCATGTCGAGTTTCTTTCCGGCCCAACCCAGGATGGTTTCATAGATCTGCCCGAGATTCATCCGTGATGGCACCCCAAGTGGATTGAGGACAACATCCACAGGTGTACCATCTTCCAGGAAGGGCATATCCTCTTCCCTGACAATCCTCGCAACAATACCTTTGTTACCGTGACGGCCTGCCATCTTATCCCCTACTTTGAGCTTTCTCTTCTTGGCGATATATACCTTAGCCATCTGCACAATACCGGCAGGGAGATCATCGCCTACCATGGATGTAAATTTGATCCGGTTGTATTTGCCAAGCAACTCTTTATGTTTGATAATAAAATTGTTGATCAACACTTTGACCATCTCGTTCTTATCCTTATCAGTTGTCCATTTATTCGGATTAACCGTATTGTAATCAACATCTGAAAGGGTCTTTACCGTGAACTTGGTTCCTTTCGGAATGATCTCGGTTTTGAAATTATTGTAGACTCCCTGAGAGATCTTTCCATTGACCAGAATTCCCAGTTTGTCAATTAGCTTGGTCTTTAGTTTGGCCTCTTCTCTGTGGAACTCGTCATCAATCTTCTTAAGGTCTTCTTTCTCTTTTACCTTCGCTTTTCTGTCCTTGATGACTCTTGAGAAGAGCTTCTTCTCAATCACAACACCTTTCATTGATGGAGGCGCTTTGAGTGAAGCATCCTTCACGTCACCCGCTTTGTCGCCGAAGATAGCCCTTAAAAGCTTCTCCTCAGGTGTGGGATCGCTCTCACCTTTTGGAGTGATCTTTCCGATAAGGATATCTCCTTCGTTCACTTCGGCGCCAATCCTGATCAGCCCGTTTTCATCCAGGTCTTTGGTAGCTTCGGCGCTGACATTCGGAATATCGTTGGTGAGTTCTTCCACCCCGCGCTTTGTATCACGGACTTCCAGAGTAAACTCCTCGATGTGGATAGAGGTAAAGATATCCTCTTTCACCACCTTTTCCGAGATCACGATCGCATCTTCAAAATTGTATCCTTTCCATGGCATGAAGGCTACCATCAAATTTCTGCCGAGCGCCAGTTCTCCATCCTGGGTAGCGTATCCTTCGCAGAGCACCATCCCTTTGGTAACTTTATCACCTTGCCTGACGATAGGTCGAAGGTTGATACAGGTATTCTGGTTAGTCCGTGCAAACTTGGTAAGCCGGTAGCTTTTATAATCGTCATCAAAACTTACCATCCGCTCCTTTTCATCGCGGCTATATTTGATTACAATCTCGTTAGCATCAACACTCTCCACCACACCGTCGCCTTCAGCATTGATAAGTACCCGTGAGTCGGTAGCCACCATTCCTTCAATCCCTGTGCCTACAAGGGCTACTTCCGGATTGAGTAATGGAACTGCCTGGCGCATCATATTGGATCCCATCAGTGCACGGTTGGCGTCATCGTGTTCAAGGAATGGGATAAGGGATGCAGCAATGGATGCTATCTGATTTGGTGCAACATCGATAAGGTCTACTTTCGTCCGATCAATAATAGGATAATCAGCCAGGTAACGAACTTTCACCCGCTCCTCATGTAAAAATCCCTTCTCGTCGATAGCTGTATTTGCCTGGGCTATGATCTTGTTCTCCTCCTCTTCTGCAGTCAGATAGATTGGATCATCATCAAGAGAAACCCTCCCTTCAATAACCTTCCGGTAAGGAGTCTCAATGAATCCAAGCCGGTCTATCTTAGCGTAGACACAGAGTGATGAGATAAGACCGATGTTCGGACCTTCCGGTGTTTCGATAGTACAGAGCCGGCCGTAGTGGGTATAGTGAACGTCGCGTACTTCAAACCCTGCACGCTCGCGGGAGAGACCTCCTGGTCCCAGAGCCGAAATCCGTCGCTTATGGGTTAACTCAGCAAGTGGGTTTGTCTGGTCCATGAACTGCGACAACTGGTTAGTGCCGAAGAATGTATTGATCACAGAAGACAACGTTTTCGCATTGATAAGGTCGGTAGGAGTAAAGACCTCGTTATCCCGAACATTCATTCGTTCGCGGATCGTCCGGGCCATTCTTGAAAGACCAACACCGAACTGGTTGTAGAGCTGCTCTCCCACCGTACGTACACGGCGGTTACTGAGGTGGTCGATATCGTCGATCTCCGCTTTGGAGTTCACCAGTTCAATCAGGTACTTGATGATAGAGATAATATCTTCCTTAGTGAGCACCTTCGTCTCCGTGGGAGTATTCATGTTCAGTTTCCGGTTGATCCGGTATCTTCCAACATCTCCCAGGTCATAGCGTTTATCAGAGAAAAAGAGTTTCTCGATAATCCCTCTTGCAGTCTCTTCATCAGGGGGTTCAGCGTTACGAAGTTGCCTGTATATAAATTCGACAGCCTCTTTTTCTGAGTTTGCCGGATCTTTCTGTAGCGTATTAAAGATAATGGAGTAGTCGGTAGTAAGCGAGTCGGTAGTATGGATCAGGATTGTTTTGATTCCTGCATCCACAATCATATCAACGTGTTCGTTTTCCAGGATGGTCTCACGTTCGATAATCACTTCTGTCCGCTCAATCGAAACCACCTCACCGGTATCTTCATCAACGAAATCTTCGATCCAGGTTCTTACAACACGGGCTGCAAGTTTGGAGCCAACAGCTTTTTTGAGGGTGGCTTTACTCACTTTCACTTCATGAGCCAGGTTGAAGATCTCAAGGATATCTTTATCCGTTTCATATCCGATAGCACGTAACAATGTGGTGACCGGCAATTTCTTTTTCCGGTCGATATATGCGTACATCACATTATTGATATCCGTTGTGAACTCAATCCAGGATCCTTTGAAAGGGATAATTCGGGCCGAGTACAGCTGGACGCCATTGGCATGATAGCTTGTGCTGAAAAAGACGCCTGGAGAGCGGTGAAGCTGCGATACGATCACCCGTTCGGCACCATTGATGACAAAGGTACCTCTAGGGGTCATATATGGGATCATGCCCAGGTAAACATCCTGGATAATGGTCTCAAAGTCTTCGTGCTCAGGATCGGTACAATAGAGCTTCAGTTTGGCCTTTAGCGGGACGCTATAGGTCAATCCACGTTCGATACACTCCTCAATGGAATATCTTGGGGGATCGATGTAATAGTCTTGGAATTCCAGAACAAAGTTATTCCGGGCATCAGATATCGGGAAATTTTCCGCGAATACCTTAAAAAGACCTTCATTGATCCGGTTTTCAGGATTGGTTTCGAGCTGGAAGAAATCCTTAAAGGATTGTATCTGAACATCAAGAAAATCGGGATATTCAGCCTGAATCTTAGCAGCTGCGAAACTGATTTTTTGCGTTTTGTTTGGAGCCAAGGTCTTTGGGGTTTGCGTCCCGCCCTGGCGGGACAGGTTAAGAAACTAATTTAACTTTCAATATAAACAAGTTATAGACTTTCCCCTTTTTTGGGAAAGTCTATAACTATTTAGGAATGAGAAAGTATAGTCTACTTAATTTCAACCTCTGCACCTGCCTCCGTTAGTTGGTTCATCAATGCCTGTGCTTCATCTTTTGATACACCTTCCTTGATTGCCTTTGGTGCAGCATCTACTAGTTCTTTAGCCTCTTTGAGACCCAAGCTGGTCAATTCCTTTACCAGTTTCACGACAGCCAGTTTGGCTTGTCCCGGGTGCTTCAGAACTACGTCAAACGAGCTCTGTTCTTCAGCTTCAGCAGCTTCAGCAGCAACAGGTGCAGCAACAGCTACAGCAGCAGCTGCGGGTTCGATACCATATTCATCTTTCAGGATTGCTGCCAATTCATTGACCTCTTTGACGGTCAAATTAACTAACTGTTCAGCAAAAGCTTTTAAGTCTGCCATTTCAATTGTTGTTTTGGTTTCCGGTCATTCCGGACGGTTTATAATTCTTGTTGTTTAACTCAATGATTATTCGGGTCTTTCGGATAATGTTTTCACGATGCCCGAGAGATTTGCTCCACCAGATTGCAATGCCGAGATGACATTTTTAGCAGGTGATTGCAAGAGAGCAATCAAGTCTGCCACCAGTTCATTCTTCGACTTGATGCTAGCCAGTGTGTTCAGCTGATCGTCTCCAAGGTATGCAGTCTCTTCCACCCATGCACCTTTCAGGATGGGTTTTGGGGACTTCTTCCGGAACTCCTGGATCAGTAATGCAGGGTCGTTAGCGACATCTGAAAACATGATCGAGGTTGAGCCGTTAAGGATACTGTAAAAAGGTTCAAATTCCTTTCCGCTTTTCTCCATTGCTTTCCTGAGGAGTGTATTCTTGATCATCTGCAGCTTGACATTGCGTTTGAAGCATAGCCGCCGTAGTCTGCCAGAAGTTTCCACATTTAGCTCTGAGATATCGGTAAGGTAGAAAATATTGGCCTCATTCAGCTTCTCAACCATTGATTCGATTAACTGATTTTTTTCTTCTTTTTTCATGTGTTAATAATTTGATTTCAATGGTCATATGGAATATCCAAAACGATTATATTTGGTATGCATTGGCATTTTGCTTTGGATATTTCATGATTGATGTTCAGGTTACTGAAAAATTAAGCCGTAACAGATTTGGGTTCTACTTGCACCCCGGGGCTCATGGTACTTGATATGTAAATGCTTTTCACATAAGTCCCTTTAGCGGAAGCAGGCTTCAATTTGACTACTGTCTGGATAAGTTCCTTGGCGTTCTCTTCAATTTTATCAGGTTCAAATGAAACCTTTGCAACTGAAGCATGGATGATGCCAAATTTGTCGACTTTAAAATCAATTTTACCGGCTTTCACATCCTCGACGGCTTTCCCGACGTCCATGGTGACTGTTCCGGTTTTCGGGTTTGGCATCAATCCGCGGGGACCCAGGATCTTTCCGAGGGCACCCACTTTGGCCATAACGCTGGGCATGGTAATGACAACGTCAATATCTGTCCAGCCACCCTTGATCTTAGCAACGTAATCATCCAGCCCAACATAGTCAGCGCCGGCCAACATGGCCTCTTCTTCTTTGTCGGGTGTGCACAACACCAGTACCCGGATAGTTTTCCCGGTTCCGTGAGGAAGCGTCACGGTACCACGAACCATTTGGTTTGCCTTACGGGGATCTACACCCAGGCGGATGTCTATATCAACGGAGGAATCAAATTTCGTTTCGGTAATGTCTTTGACAATTCCTATTGCATCAGTTAGTGAGTAAACAGCCTCGCGGTCGTATTTCTCAAAAGCTGCTTTTCTCTTCTTTGTCAACTTGGTCATATGTGGTAATTTATTTTTTTAATTTATAGGCAGAGACGCTATTATTGCGCACAGCCGCAATTAATTGCGGCTCTACAATTTAAAAAGGGGCGGTTCCTGATACGGTGATGCCCATGCTGCGTGCTGTACCGGCAACCATCCTCATAGCTGATTCAACGGTAAAGGCATTGAGGTCAATCATCTTATCTTCAGCAATCTGCTTTACTTGGTTCCAGGAGATGGATCCTACCTTAACGCGGTTTGGTTCTGCTGAGCCTTTCTGCAGTTTCACGGCTTCCATGAGTTGAACCGCAACAGGAGGTGTCTTGATTATGAAATCGAATGACTTATCCCTGTAAACAGTAATGATAACGGGAATGATTTTCCCACCTTTATCTTGGGTACGGGCATTAAACTGCTTGCAGAACTCCATGATATTCACCCCCTTGGCTCCCAGCGCGGGACCTACCGGTGGAGATGGATTAGCAGAGCCACCTTTGATCTGCAACTTAATTAATCCAGATACTTCTTTTGCCATTTGTTTATTTTTATTGGTGTGACGGGGCATGCCTCGTCTTTACTTTCATGAGTCGCCATAAATAGCGCCTCTACTCCTTTTGTACCTGCATGAAGCCAAGTTCGAGCGGGGTTTTCCGTCCAAAGATCTTGACCATCACTTTCAGTTTTTTCTTCTCTTCATTAATCTCTTCAATTACACCACTGAAACTGTTAAATGGGCCATCCACAACGGTGACTGTCTCGCCAACGATAAAAGGAATGTTGACCTCTTCACCCTGCTCCGACAACTCATCAAATTTTCCAAGCAACCGTTTCACTTCCGAAGGCCGTAGAGGATGAGCTGCCCCTTTTGCTCCAAGGAACCCAAGAACTCCGGGAACATTTCGGATGATATGGGGAACTTCGCCAACAAGATTGGCTTCAATGAGTACGTAACCGGGGAAATAGTTTCGCTCTTTGCTAACCTTTTTCCCGTTACGGATCATGTAAACCTTCTCTGTGGGGATCAGAATCTGCGTGATATAATCCTGAAGATTATGATTAGCAATCTCGCTTTCGAGGTATTGCTTGACCTTCTTCTCATTCCCACTAATAGCTCTGACAACGTACCACTTTTTATCCTGTTCACTCATGCCTTCGGTGCAATTGTATCGACGTGTAGAATCCTGTATAATCTTAGATAAACCTTCCGAGTATGGCTAGAAAAGTTTGTAGAACTGCATCAGAACATTTCGGAAGACTTCGTCCATAGCAAAAACAACCAGGGCAATGATAAGCGATGCCACAGATACAACGATTGCGCTACTTTGCAACTCAGGCCATGTTGGCCAGGAAGCTTTATGGACCAGCTCATCATAGCTCTCTTTAACGTAGGTAACCAATTTAAACTTAGCCATTTATCTAAATATTTTGCACGGGTGGTAGGAGTCGAACCCACAGCCTACGGTTTTGGAGACCGCCACTCTACCAATTGAGCTACACCCGTGTGCAATTAATCTTTAATTCAACTGGTTGATCAGTCTAAGATCTCTGTAACCTGACCGGCACCAACAGTACGTCCACCTTCGCGGATAGCGAAACGAAGACCTTTGCTCATGGCGATCTCAGAGATCAGATTTACTTCTATACTCAGGTTATCGCCAGGCATTACCATCTCAACACCTTCGGGAAGTACAATCTCACCCGTTACGTCGGTAGTTCTGAAATAGAACTGAGGACGGTATTTATTATGGAATGGCGTATGACGTCCACCTTCTTCTTTCTTCAAAATATAAACCTCAGCTTTGATATGTTTGTGCGGAGTGATTGATCCGGGTTTTGCGATAACCATACCGCGACGGATCTCATCTTTGTCGATCCCACGAAGTAGCAGACCTGCATTGTCACCAGCTTCCCCTCTATCGAGAATCTTGCGGAACATCTCCACACCGGTTACAACTGATTTCATTTTCTCTGCACCCATACCGATGATCTCTACAGGGTCACCTGTGAGGATAATACCGGTTTCGATTCTTCCGGTAGCAACGGTACCACGACCTGTGATTGAGAATACATCCTCAACCGGCATCAGGAATGGCTTATCTATATCACGGGGAGGTAATGGGATATATGAATCAACGGCATCCATCAGTTCCATGATCTTTTCGACCCAGTTCGGCTCCTTGTTGAGCCCACCCAATGCAGATCCACGGATGATCGGGGTTGCTTCGCCATCGAAACCGTAGAAGGTTAACCGGTCGCGAATTTCCATCTCTACAAGGTCGAGGAGTTCGGGATCGTCAACACTGTCGCATTTATTCATAAAAACCACCATACGTGGAACACCAACCTGACGTGCAAGGAGGATGTGCTCATTGGTTTGAGGCATCGGGCCATCTGTTGCAGCAACTACCAGGATTGCACCGTCCATCTGAGCGGCACCGGTGACCATATTTTTGATATAGTCGGCGTGTCCCGGACAGTCAACGTGTGCATAGTGACGGTTCGCTGTTGAATACTCAATGTGTGCAGTATTAATAGTAATACCTCTTTCTTTTTCCTCAGGAGCATTGTCAATCGAGTCAAACGACCGGAAAGCTGAAAGACCTTTATCTGCCAGTACAAGAGTGATAGCAGCTGTAAGGGTGGTTTTACCATGGTCAATGTGTCCGATTGTTCCAACATTGACGTGTGGTTTTGAACGTTCGAATTTTTCTTTTGCCATTTTGAATTAAAGTTTAATTACGTGATTTTTGATTAATTGCAAGTTTATTGAGCCTTTGAAGAGAATTGAACTCTTGACCTCTTCCTTACCAAGGAAACGCTCTACCCCTGAGCTACAAAGGCTTTTTCTCAATCCCAGGACGAAATCCGGGGTCAAGTAAAAGCCCGGCTTAAAGCCTAGGTTTGAGCGGAAGACGGGGCTCGAACCCGCCACCTGAAGCTTGGAAGGCTTCCGCTCTACCAAATGAGCTACTTCCGCAAACTAAGCAGTGAGGTAGTGAAAATGTGAGGTAGCGAAATTTCGCTATTTCACTATTTCGCTATTTCGCTACTGTAGTGGTGGGGAGAGGAGGATTCGAACCTCCGAAGGCTTAGCCAACAGATTTACAGTCTGCCCCATTTGACCGCTCTGGTATCTCCCCGGATTTTCCTGTAGAGATGAGTCATGCCTCGTCTCTACAGGAGGCCTGCCTAGCCCCTAAATGAGCCGATGGACGGACTCGAACCGCCGACCAGCTGATTACAAATCAGCTGCTCTACCAGCTGAGCTACATCGGCAATTTTGCCCGCTCACAATATATATAAAAACAGTCCTTCACGAAAAAGGACTGCAAAAGTATAAAGAATTAGAAAATTATCAAAGAGTTTTCTGAAAATTTAGTGATTATTATTTGCCCCGTTGCTTCTCTTTGTACTTTCTTAACTGCCTGCGGAGGACATCCAGGGCCATAGAAGTTGCCTCTTCAAATGTTTTTGCCTCTTTGACAACAAACAAGTCATTCCCTTTAACCATCAATCTTATCTCTGCAATTTTATTTTCAGGAACGTCATTGTTATCCAACTTCAATTTAACTTCTGCACCGATAACACCGTCAAAGATAGATGGTAGTTTATCAAGCTTCTCTTTCACATATGTTTCCAGTTTTTTATCGGCTTTAAAATGTACAGAGCTAATAATCATATTCATAACACCTCCTTATTAAATTAAGCTTTTGGATGAGCTTGTTGATATATACGTTTTAATTTCTCAATTTCATTATGGGTATAGATTTGTGTGGCTGCAAGACTGCTGTGCCCAAGTAATTCTTTTACAGCATTTAATTCAGCTCCATTATTTAACAGATGGGTTGCAAAGGTATGCCTGAGCACGTGCGGACTTTTCCTGGTGAGTGTTGAAACCTGGGCCAGCGCCTGGTGAACGATCCGGTAGACCATCTTTGGATAAATTTGTGCACCCCCGTCAGTCAGAATGAGCCAGGTTTGGCCAGGAAATAATGACCTCTTCATATCCATATACTGCTTCAACAACTCCCCTAATGTTGATCCAAACGGGATAATCCGTTCTTTATTACGTTTACCAAGAACTTTCAAACTGGCATGTTGCAGGTCCACATCAAAGTCGCGAAGATTAACCAGTTCCGACAACCTCATGCCCGTTGAATAAAACAAATCAAGAATAAGTCTGTTCCTGCTCGCAGGGTATCCATCACCATAATCGAGTTGGTCGAACATAAGATCAATCCGATCCTGCTCCACATAAACAGGTAACCGTTTTCTTGTTTTCATTGCAGCGAGCCGGTTCATTGGATTGACATCTGCTTTACCTGTTTTGATCAGGTACCTGTAAAAGGATTTCAACGTGGTCATTTTACGATTCACACTCCGCTCACTTATTCCTTGCTCCATCAGGAAGACAAGCCATGACCTGATTATAGTATGATCTATCCCGTCAATATTGTGGAGATCATACTGGTTTTCTAGAAAATCGAAAAATTGTGAGAGATCATTCTGGTAGGCTGTGACTGTATGAGGCGAGTATCGCTTCTCATACCTGATATATTCAATAAACATCTCCTTCACCACAGTCAAAAAAATAAGAAGAAACGTTGACGGGCTTGCCCATTCACCGGATAAATATACAAAGATATTTGCCCGGGTCAAAATTTCTTCTTACAAAATCGCCTTTTAACTCTGTTCCTGCTGAAGCTTCTGGATATATACAGCTTTCTGAATCTCTTCCCTGCGCTTGATAGATGGTTTGGTGAACTTCTGGCGTTCACGTACCTCTCTCACGACGCCTGTTTTCTCAAATTTACGTTTCAGCTTCTTCAGTGCCCGGTCGATGTTTTCGCCTTCTTTAACAGGTACTACAATCATGCTTGAACTCTCTCTTTCTTGTTTTATGAACAAATTATTCTTAAAAAGGGCTGCAAAGATACCAGATAAAAATTAAAATGCAAAATGTAAAATATAAAATAACATACATCCAGAACCTGGGATCAACCTTCCATCATCGATTAAAGATTTTCCAGAATAAACGCTGTCATCCTGCTGTAGTTGTGCCAGGAAGTATTTTTCCCGGAATAGATGCCGTGGTTGCTATTTGGGTATACCTGAAGATCAAACTGTTTGTTTGATGCAACCAAAGCAGTGATCATATCATACGTGTTCTGGGCATGGACATTGTCGTCGGCCATCCCATGAATGATCAGAATCTTCCCTTTCAACTTCTCTGCGTGATTAACAGGAGAGTTGTCCTCGTATCCTTTTTCATTCTCCCCGGGGGTACGCATGAACTTCTCTGTATAAATATTATCATAGTATTTCCAGTTCGTCACGGGCGCAACAGCGACACCCATGCTGAAATAATCAGCTCCCTTTGTCAGGCAAGAAAGTGTGAGGTAACCCCCAAAGCTCCAACCCCACATGCCAATCCGGTCTTTATCTACATAGGGCAAGGCTCCAAGATACTTAGCAGCCTCTATCTGATCAAGTGTTTCAAATTTTCCGAGCTCGAGATAGGTGCATTTCTTGAACTCCTGGCCACGGGCACCTGTCCCCCTGTTGTCGACAGAGACCACAATGATTCCATGCTGTGCCATCAGCTGGTTCCATGCACTGGCGGCTCCCCAGCGATTTGCAACAGTCTGGGAGCCAGGGCCACCATAAATCGTAAATAGTACCGGATATCGTTTCATCGGATCAAAATCGGGTGGTTTCAACATCCAACCGTTAAGATCCAGGCCGTCTTCAGTCCTGAAAGTGAAAAAATCCACTTTTGAAAAATCGTACTCCTTCATCCGGCCCAGAAGTATTTCATTATCCTGAAGAATCCGTACTTCTTCCCCATCAGCTTTGTTTAAAGTAATTACCGGAGGCGTATTGATATCGGACCAGTTATTTACATAGTATGTATAATCAGCATTGAACTGAGCCCTGGCGTAACCATCTTTCCCGGAGAGAGTCCGATAGCCCTTCCCATCCATGCTAACTACGTTCACATCCCGGTTCAGGGGAGATGATTGGTCCGACTGAAAATAGACAAGGCCATGCGCTTCATCCACGCCATATAATGCTGTCACTTCCCAGTTACCTGAAGTAAGTTGCCTGATAAGATTTCCATTCAGGTCATACAGATAAATGTGATTATATCCGTCCTTTTCGCTGGTCAGGAGAACCGAATTGCCATCTTTCAGAAATGTCCAGTCGTCGGTGATGTCAATATACCATGGATTGTTTTCGGCCAGGATCACCGTTGATGAACCATTACCCGCATTTGCCAGTATGAGCTCCAGTTTATTCTGGTGGCGGTTCATCCGATACAAGGCAAGGGAGTTGGGGTTCGTTGTCCATTTGATCCTGGGAATATAAATATCTGTATCTTCTCCAATTTCGACCGGAACCGTCTCGCCTGTTTCAAGATTGTAAATTTTTATCTCAATCAGCGAGTTATCCTCCCCAGCCTTGGGGTATTTGTATGTATAAATCTCAGGATAGACTTCCCCGTAATATTCCAGCTTATATTCTTTTACCTGTTTCTCGTCAAAGCGATAGTAGGCAATCTTTTTACTGTCGGGTGCCCAGAAAAACGCTTTGGTAAAACCAAACTCCTCTTCATATACCCAATCCGTAGCTCCATTGATGATCTCGTTAAACTGTCCATCAGATGTGATTTGCATCTCGCTAGTGAATACTGGATCACGGTTGCTATCACCATCCTGCCCCCCCTCCTGGCTGGAATTCCAGAAACCGGATTCAAGATCCCTGATAAAGATGTTGTTGTCGCGAACAAATGCTACTTTATTCCCATCCGGGGAAAGTGTAGCTAACCGTTGTTTCTCGCCTGTCGATAACGGGATCAACTTTCTGGTCTCAATATCGTATATATAATAGTATGCTTTAGTAGAGTGACGGTAGATTGCTTCCTCCTCGTCCGTAAAGAGGATCCTCTTTTCATTCTCACTAAACTCGTAGCTGGAGATTGGGACAGGTGTAGAATCACCTTTCGGGATCAAATCTGTGGAGGCGACAATCGTACTAATATAATCTCCTGTAGCGTAATCATAGACATTGAGGCTATCATTTTTGACCTGACTAAAGTGACGGCCATCCTTGAGAGGTTGCATGCCATACACGCCTCTCGATGAGAATGTCCTCCGTTGAATTACATCCTCGAGTGTAATCTTCTGATATTCAACCTGTGAAAATCCTGCTGCCGAAAAACAAGCAAACAGGGAGATGAGCATTATTTTCTCTACCTTTGTTAGCATACCTGGATCATTTAAACGTTAATCAACAAAAGTAGAAAATTATGCGAATAGAGATAGGAACATTCGAAGCATTTGAGGAGACGATGGAGAAAATGCGGGGCGATGGTATCCTTCTAGTTGCTGGAGTGCCACCAAACCCGATGACGATAGGCTGGGGGACACTTGGGTATATTTGGAGCCGCCCTGTTGTTCAGGTGCTTGTAAGACCTACCCGGTATACGTTCGGGTTAATGGAAGATAGTCAGGCATTCACGGTCAACATACTCTCTGATAAATACAAAGAAGAAATTATGCTTTGCGGAACCCGTTCAGGACAGGACGTGAATAAAGCGGAAGCCTGTGGATTCAACATGACCAAGGGTGAGAGCACCACAGCATTTTACATCCAGGAGTCAACAATCCATTATGAATGCCGCATCATACACAAACACCGGCTCGACCCGTCAACACTTGACCCTGCCATCATTGAACAATATTATCCAACAAGGGATTTTCACATAGTTTACTATGGAGAAATCGTTGGCGTTTTCAGGGACGAAGGATGAGGTATGAGGGACCAGGATAGAGGATTGAGGGATCGGGTGAGAGTGGAATTTCTAATTTCTAATTTCGATTTTCCTTAAAAGTTTTCTACTTTTGCAACCGTTTTCGGGATGTTAGCTCAGTTGGTTTAGAGCATCGCCTTGACAGGGCGGGGGTCACTGGTTCGAATCCAGTACATCCCACAGTTCGAAGCTATACGTTAGAGGTACGTTTTAATTTGGCTTCTCATCATTCTCTCTCTCAAGATACTTCTTAATCATTAGGATCATGTCATTCGCCGGAATTGGTTTGGCAATGAAATCCCAGCAACCAGCAGAGTAGGCTGCTTGTTGGTCGTCCTCTGAAGCATAAGCAGTTTGTGCGATGACAGGCAGGTCATGCCTAATAGAAGTGATCGCCCGGGTGGCATCCAGTCCATTCATTCCAGGCAGCCTGACATCCATCAATACAATTTCTATTTCTGGATGGGCGTTGCAGAGGTTGACTGCCTGTTGTCCTTCCAAGGCATGGAAAATAGTAACTTTTGTTGGCTTAAGAAGTACATCCAGATAGCTGAAGCAAATCTGATCATCTTCAACAATCAGAATATATCTTCCCTGCCAATTGATATCTCCTCTAATCATCTCTGGTATTTCTTTAGCAAAGATATTAATAAATCAGGCACTCCCCTGCCCCGACCGATTGGATCCTGCAGTGTTTGGGTTACCTCTGTCAGAACCATTGATCACCTTCGAAACATCCTCGGCCGTAAAAGTAGTTAGCATCTCGGAAGTAATCTCTTCGGTTGAGTTTGCAATGCGATCTGATTGGGCCTGTACCAGCTTTTCATAAAAATTCCTCACCATCCTTCCGTTTCCAAATGACCTGTCACGATGTTGGAATTTATCCGTCAAATAGTTCCTTATCTGTTTATCAGCTTCATCTTCCAGTTTAATCTCATGTTTTCCGCAAAATCTAAGGAAGATCTGGAAAAGTTCGTCTGGTTTAAAATCGCTGAAATAAAAATACCGGTTAAAGCGGGATTCTAACCCTGGATTTGATTGGATCAAATACTTCATTTCATCCGGATATCCCGCCATGATTACAACCAGTTTATCACGATCATCCTCCATCCTTTTTAAAATAGTGTCCAGTGCCTCTTGTCCGAAATCATTTCCACTACCTTTAGGTTTCAGCATATAGGCTTCATCAATGAAAAGGATGCCATGCATGGCGGAATCTACCACTTTCTCTACTTTTGGAGCCGTATGGCCAATATACTCCCCAACCAGGTCGGCTCTGCCCACCTCAATTACATGACCAGTTGGGAGAATCCCAAGAGACTTAAAAATCCGGCCCATCAACCTTGCAACAGTTGTTTTTCCAGTACCAGGAGGGCCATAAAATACACTGTGAAGCGTGATGGGTTCACTCTTCATCCCTTTTTCGGCCTTGATCTTTTCAACTTTAATGAAGTTAATAAGGGTTTTAACATCCGATTTAATCTCCTCCATGCCAACCAGCAAATTCAATTCAGCAAGGATTTCCTCAACAGATTCGATCTTTTCGTCAACAAACTCATCCTCAACAGTTTTCTCAACATCTTCGAGTGTGAATGTCATCAGGTCTTTATCGGATATCTTTTTCAGTCTGCCAAGCCTGACAGCCTGGCGCCGGATCATCTCTTCAAACACGTTCCTCACCTTCCTGCCATTCCCAAACGATTTTGTCCTGGATTTATAGATGTAAGCAAAATATCGATTCATCTTTTCAGCAGCATCATCTAGGAGAGTTGTCTTTTTTGAAGCAGCAATCAGATTGAATATTTTTAAGAGTTCATCGGGATTATAATCGGGAAATTGAAATGTTTGCACAAATCGTGACTGTAATCCTGGATTGCTATTAATAAAGCGGTGCATCTCATCTGTATATCCGGCGACGATGACAACCAACCGGTCACGAAAATCGTCCATTCGTTTCAAGAGGGTTTCTACTGCCTCTGTCCCAAAATCACGACCTGCATCTTCAGGAATCAAGCTATAGGCTTCATCAATAAACAGAACACCATCAAGAGCAGACTGAACTACCTTATCAGTGTTTTTTGCTGTTTGTCCGATAAATTCAGCAACCAGCCCCGATCTGTCGACTTCGACGAGATGTCCTTTTTTCAACAACCCTAATGCTTTATAGATACGTCCAATCAAACGGGCAACCGTCGTTTTGCCAGTTCCGGGCGGTCCTGAAAAAACCCAATGGAGTGCTTGTGGGTTAGGGCTCATGCCTCGCTCACGGCGAATTTTCTCGATTCTGATCAGGCCCATCAGACTTTCGATCTCCTGTTTAATCTCCTTCAGCCCAACCAACTGATTCAACTCTTCCAGGATATCCTCAAGTGTTTCAGGTTCTCCCTCTTCTCCTTCAGTTTTGTTTTTCTCCGGACCCGAGGAAGATGGCTGAGCAAGTGGCAGATTATTTTCAACAGGCTCATCCATAGCACCCTCGATAAGGTTCTCATTTGACTGATCCGTACAAATGTTCATCACCACCATCCATGTTCCGTTCCCAAAATACAAATTGCTTATCTTATATCCTTCACGCTCCTTTCCGTTAATATCATCCACAGGCATGATTGAATTATAGACATAAAACTGGTTTTCAATAAGGGCCGTTTTCGTCATTACCAGTGCCCATTTCCCCCTGCCTGGAGACAAGGAGGTAATTGCATATCCTTTGTCCCAATACTCTTTGATCATATCGCCCGGCACTTCATTATACAGTCCGTAAATTTGGTGGGTATAGTCAGTCCGTTTTGATAGCACTACCACCCAAAGATCATTACCAAAAGCAATCTCAGTGATATAAAACCCATCTTTGTACCCCTGTTTTATCTCCTTTTCAGGGAATTCATTCCGTGTATTCCATCGCTGATCAGTAAACCCACTGTTTTGTGACATAATAATAAACCAACGGCCATCACCTCCATATCCGATTGATGTAATATCATAGAGCTCATCCCAACCCTCTTTGATCGACTCAGCAGGAAAATCTTCCCGTGTGGCCCAACGCTGGCCTGTATAGCGACTTGAATCATCCGCGGCAACAACCCACTGGCCGCCACTTGCTGCTATGGTACTTATATTTGACCCCTTGTCCCAGATCTTACTTATCCGCTTCTCAGGAAATTCCTTTGTGACATAATACTGATTGCCAGCCATACCTGTTCTCTCTTTAGTTAGTGTAATAGTAAGTATCCCTGCTAAACGCTCCCGTGAAAAAAGCAATGCCAAAAATGATGGCACCAATGATGATAAAAACGAGGAAGAGATAAAAGAAGACAAGGAATGCCAATAAATTGACAATCGCCATGAATATAACCCTCATAATCCCGCCTTTCCATCCACCAACCACAAAACTCTCCACAACAGTCACGAAAGTCATTAATAGTATGACAAGTGTCACCGTATAAAGAAACCAATGAATGGGGCGGTCGAATCCAAAGGGAAGGATGTTGATCCCCTCTGAGAAATACCACTCCATCTCTGTCCCATCCCATATACCAGCAACTAACATAGCAAGAGCTCCAATGATTCCGATTGTAAGAGGCCACCATCTGAAACGGTAGTATGTAAAAAATCGATTCAAAAAAGGCCTTTTATAGGCATCTGAGTCAGAACGACTTGCTCCCATGGTCCCCTGTTCATGGTCTCCAAAACGCCAGAAAAAATATTCAATTTTGTAGAAATATCGGAAAGTAAAAAATAGCAAGATAGCACAAACGATAACGATGATCCAGGACCTTAAAGATGTAAATTTAAATAGATTACGTAATGTGTATTTTAGAGTAAATGTCAGCCCAGATCCATCTGCAGGATAGGTATTCTCATGAAGTGAGGAAATGCTGGTAAAACCAGTCTTCTCATCTTTATACTGCACCGTTGCCCAATCATCACCCATTTCGATGATGGTGATTGTGTCGCCCTCCTCCAGGTATGCCTTAACATTGGAACTTTCAGCCTCTTCATAGATCCGGAATTTTGATTTATACGTACGCCTAACCAGGTTTTCCCTGAGTTCCGTGAGTTTTTCTTCTTCCCGCTTTTTCTTAAAGTCGACACGCTCTTTGATGGCAAATTCATCCATATCAACATTGATAGCCCCTTCAAATAACTCTTCCAGTTCAGGAATAGTCAGCAAGCGGTCATAAATCCTGACATCGTCAATGATCCCTTCAAAGTTCCCAATTGTCAATGCGTCAGCTCCTTTACCCATTCTCCCACGGCCGGCATAGACCTGATTATTTACAATCAGGCGAACTGCTTCATTAGGCTGGTCATAAAGAACTGCCATAAAGACCCACTCTGTCGTTACAAGTGGGCCATATAAAATATCATCACTACCACAATTTGCCGACCAGTGGTATTCTCCGTCATTTTTGTCCGTCACCAATCCACGACAGTACTCCTTGTCGCCATTTGTTATCAGGTTTATATGACCATATGTTTTATCTGTTTTTATCCAGGCAGTTATGGTCAATGTGGGATAATTCGATGGGTTAATGTCGATTGGCGACCACAATCCCCGTTTAAACATTCCTTTTCCTGCTGTAAACTGGATAGCCGATTGTGAATGTCCTTTGCGGTCGGACACTGCTTTTCCCGTGTGTACCGGTCCGTGTTTTTTATTGCTGCTGATATCCGTTCCTTTTCCATTCATCGGATAATAGGCAACAAGACCGGAGTCAAGATTCAGGGTTTGGGAATAGGTTAAGAAAAACGGAAACAGAAGTAACAACAGGATGAGGTGCTTTTTCATAATGGTAATTTTATAATAGAAATTGTATCTCATTCATTGAGTATCGCCCTGGAAATAATAATCTTTTGAATCTCCGAAGTCCCTTCATAAATCTGGGTGAGCTTGGCCTCCCTCATCAGCCTCTCAACATGATACTCCTTGACGTATCCGTATCCGCCGTGGATCTGTACAGCTTCAGTTGTAACTTCCATCGCTATATCCGCACAATATTGTTTTGCCATTGCTGCAGCAACCGTATATGGTTTATGCTTATCTTTCAACCAACCGGCCTTGAGCAACAACAATTGAGCAGTTTCAATCTTGACTGCCATATCAGAAAGTTTGAATGCGATAGACTGGTGGTTGCCTATCACTGTGCCGAAGGCTTTCCTCTCTCTGGAATACTGTACAGCTCGATCAAAGGCTCCCATGGCAATACCCAGGGCCTGTGAAGCAATCCCGATTCGTCCCGAGTTAAGAATTTTCATAGCAATTTTAAATCCAGACCCATTCTCACCAATGCGGTTCTCTTTTGGTACTTTTACATCTGTGAACATCACCGAATGGGTATCGGAACTGCGCATTCCCATCTTATTCTCATGAGGACCCAATGTGATTCCAGGTGTGTCCTTTTCAACAATTAAGGCGTTGATTCCTTTGTTTTTCTTATCCGGCTCTGTTTGAGCAATCAATATGTAAATATCAGCACTCTTTGCGTTGGAGATCCAGTTCTTTGTACCATTTACCAGGTAATGATCGCCCCTGTCAATGGCTTGCGTTCGTTGCATTGTGGCATCGGAACCTGCCTCCGGTTCAGAGAGCAAAAAAGCACCCAGTCTCTCTCCTTTTGCCAGCGTCGGAAGGTATTTTTCTTTCTGCTCTTCGGAGCCAAACTGCTCTATCGGATTAGTTATTAAGGAGTTGTGTACCGACATCACTACTGCGACGGAAGCGTCAATTTTTGAGATCTCTTCTATCGCCAGGATATATGCAATGGTATCCATTCCCACTCCATGATATTTAGGATCGACCATTAAGCCAAAAAATCCAAGTTCCCCCAGCAGCTTTATCTGGCGGGTTGGGAAAATGCCTTTCTCGTCGCGTTCCAGTATATCAGGGAGTAGTTCCCGTTCGGCAAAGTCACGGGCAGCTTGACGAATCATCAGTTGCTCTTCTGTAAAGTCAAAGTTCAGCATCGATCACTTTATTTAAAGTAATGGTTAGTCAGCTCTTTTTGTGCATCCATGAATTCCATCATGATCTCTTCAACAATTTCCCCTGCTGGCTTCAGTTCCCGTATCAATCCGGCTACCTGCCCAATCTCGAGTTCCCCTTCGTCAAGGTCTCCATCCAGCATCCCTTTTTTTGCCCGGCCTTTCCCTAACAGGTTGGCCAGTTCTCCGGAAGAAGCCCCGGCATCCTCCAGTTGGCGCACTTCCTGGTAGAATTTATTCTTCAACAGTCTGACCGATCCGATTCCTTTCAATGCAAGCATTGTATCCCCATCTACAGCCCCCAGGATCATCTGCTTGAAAGCAGGGTGCGCCGAAGACTCAGGTGTTGCCACAAAACGACTGCCAATCTGGACTCCTTCGGCGCCCAGCGCAAAGGAAGCCAGCATGGCTCTCCCCGATGCAATGCCACCAGCAGCAATCAAAGGGATATCTATAGCTGCTCTGATCTGCGGGATTAATACCATCGTCGTAGTCTCCTCTTTGCCATTATGACCGCCAGCTTCAAAACCTTCGGCTACAATGGCATCCACTCCTGCATTCTGGCATTTCAAGGCAAATTTAACATTTGCAATAACATGCACAACTATGAAACCTTTCTCCTTCAAATGTTTTGTCCATATTGAAGGATTACCTGCAGACGTGAATACGATGTTCACTCCCTCTTCCTCAAGGATCCTGAATTTCTCGTCATTCCTCTCATAAAGAAGGGGAACATTGACACCAAAAGGGTTGTGGGTAGCTTGCTTGCATTTTCTGATCTGGTCGCGCAAAAGATCGGGAGGCATGGAGCCCGAACCAATCAGACCCAGGCCGCCAGCATTGCTTACAGCTGAGGCCAATCTCCAACCACTACACCAAATCATACCGGCTTGTATCACCGGATATCTGATGTCAAACAGATTGGTAATCCGGTTCATTCAGCCCTTTTGTAGACGATAGAGACAAGGGATTTATCGTCTCCCCCCATATTGATTGTTAATCCGTAAGGCCGCTCAGCAGTGATCGGAATCTGTGAATCCCCTGCTCTCCCGGTAAGTTGTTCCCAGATTGTGATTGCCTGATGTACACCGGTAGCTCCGGTCGGGTGTCCCCAACCTACCAGTCCGCCGGTAGTGTTAAACGGGATTTTCCCTGTCCGCTTGGTATTTCCCTGGAGTACAAATTCAGCTCCGCCACCGTGCGGGGCGAAACCGATGGCTTCTACAGCCAGAATCCCGGCAATGGTAAAACAGTCGTGGCACTCCACAGTCCCCAGTTGTTCCTTCGTGATTCCAGCCGATTCCAGTGCTTTTCTGACAGCTTCGCGAGTGGTGGCAAGGATCGTTGGGTCATCTGGAGGCTTTGTGAGATCATCTTCAGCCTGACCAATTCCAATAATTTCTACAGCTTCACTTTTCGGTATCCCGATCCGTTTCAGTCCCTCTTCAGAGACGACAGCAATAGCAGAAGCTCCATCGGAAACCTTAGAACAATCGTATACGTTCAAGCTATCAACAAAGCCCCGGGGGTTTGGATTCATCATTCCGCAAGACTGCAATTCATCGGAAGAATTATGATACTCTTGAGCGGTTGGACAAAGCCTGGCATTCTCAATCGCATTCACATACCACTGAGCCATGGCTTCCCTAGGCTTTTCTTTTCCAAACCTCTCCTGGTAAGCTTTAGCCCGATCGCTAAACTTGCCAGGGAAGTAATAGGCATGCCCTTCTTTGCGCTCTTTTGCCCATCCTGCAGCTGCCAGAATATCGGCGCCATAGATTGCCTTAACGGTATTTTGCACCTCTACACCAAGCACCAGAACAACATCAGCAGTTTCAGCCAATAACGATTTGATCCCTGTCACCAGAGCCAACGCTCCTGAGCCACAGGCACCCTCAACCCGCACTGCAGGTTTGTACCGTAATCCGGGATCAATGTAAGGCATAAATGCTGCCAGGTTTCCCTGCCGGTTGAAACGGGCCGCGATGAAGTTGCCAACAACTGATTCATCTACATTCTTGGCCCCGCCAATTTTTTTCAGGACGGCCTGGCCTGCCTCCTTCATATACTCTTCAAGTCCAGGACGCTGCTTCTTCGGGTTAAACTCCTTCCGGCCTGTCCCCAATGAGATGGTGTTATAACCGGCAACCATATATACTTTTTTACGTAATTTCATCTTATGTCCTCCGTGTTTTTAGTCCAGGTAATTATTGATAGGTCCATATGCATGAAAGAAGCCGGTTAACAGCACCGTGTTGACATCTTTCTCAGTAAAAGCCACGTTGTCGGCTACTAGTTGTAACCCGATCTCTTTGGAGCGTTTGGCATAATCTTTTGAAAGTCTGGCACCAAGCGTATCCATCGTCTTGATTTCATTAAAGATCGCAGTCAGCATTTCATCTTTCCGGCCGGAAAAGGCAATGCTCTTCCATGGTTGCATGGAACCAGGCATTGCTCCGAGTTTTGCATCACATGAAGCCTGAAAATCTGCAATCATAACGTACTCCCCGATATCAGGATTGTATACACCAATCGGTCTTCCCTTCTCATATTTCAGGATTCCATCCTTCTGTGATCCATCAGAAAACTGGCCTCCCAATACACGTTGCTCAATTAACCTGTCGAGAAAGTCGCTATGGAGATCTTCATCCTTCAGGAATGGATTCATAACACTCATAATGTATTGACAAACATCCACTCCTACATAATCGATCAACTGGAAAATACCCATGGGTCGAATGAGATAATCCTGGCTCACTTTGTTTATCATATAGATCGCTTCAGGAAGGGAAACATCTTTAGTAAATTTCTCAGCTTCACCAATCCCATGCAATGCATCCCTCATAAAATGACCATTCCCCACAAAACCTGCGAAATCGGCAGAAGGAACAACAACCTTACGAAGGCTTTTAGCATATTGGAGGGCAAACTCCTCCACTTCGGGAAGCGTATATGCACTCTTGATCACCTCAACCAGCTTCTGAACAGCCGGGGGATTGTAAAAATGGAATCCGATGATTCTCCCGCCCAGTCCTGCTTTTTCATCAAGCTGAGTGATTGGGATGGAAGATGTGTTAGTGAAATACCAAGGTTTATTGGGGTTGTTCTTGTCCAGCTGAGACAAAAGTTTCACTTTAAGTTCCGGGTCTTCCTTGATCGCTTCAAAGATCAATGTAGAGTTGTATGCAACTTCCAGGTTTATAGATGGACGGATCGTCACCATTACGTCGTCAACATATTGCATGATGATCTCTTCGTTATCGATCAAGTCTGCCCGGTCGGCATAAGCTGTCCTGAGTTGAACTGTTTTTTTCTCTGCAGCTTTAAGTGCCTGTACCCTGATGTATCGCATCAAACCAACCAGAGCTTCGCTGGATACATCAATGGCGTTGATCACAAATACCTTTCCTTTGTTTTCGGGTTTCAGGCTGAGATCAACCATCTCCAAAGCTGTAAGCAACAGGATTCCGCTGCCCATTTTTCCAGCGGCTCCAAGCACGGCGACATTGGATAATCTTTCTGTGTAGTTCATAAATTACGAATTTGTTATTAGTTGATTACTATTTGATTGTCTTGAAGTGATAGGGTCATGGGGTGATGAGGTGGGGAAATCGTCCTTCGTCCTTCGTCCCTCGTCCTTCGTCCCTCGTCCCTCGTCCCTTACCAGTTTGGTTTACGTTTTTCTATGAATGCTTTCATTCCCTCACGGGATTCACCGTTACCGAAAAGTGATGCGAATTCCTCGGCTTCGTAACGACAGGCCTCTTCAAAGTCCATGTGAATTCCCTTCCGGATCACCTCTTTGGCTTTCTTTACCGCTTTAGCTCCTTTCGTTGCAATGCGGCCAGCCAGAGCTTTGGCTTCGGCAAGCAACTCCTCAGGCTCCGCCACTTTCTGCACCAGGCCCATCCGTAACGCATCGTCTGCTGTGATCATATCGCCCGAAACAATCATATATAAGGCGTTGGATAACCCGGCAATGCGTGACAGACGTTGGGTGCCTGCATAGCCGGGGATCAATCCGAGGCTCACTTCAGGCTGGCTGAATTTTGCTTTGCTGCTGGCAACGCGAAAATCACATGCCATGGCCAGTTCGCAGCCTCCTCCGAGTGCAAAACCATTTACAGCAGCGATTACAGGGGTGCGAAAGTTCTCTATCCGCTGAAACGTATCCTGCCCTGTCAGTGAAAAGCTTCTGGCATGGTTATAGTCCATATCCGACATCTCAGCAATATCTGCACCTGCAACGAATGCTTTGTCAACACCGGTAAGGATCACAGCTTTAATCGATTCATCTGCATCCAACACATTCAGGACATGATTCATCTCAACGAAAAAGTGCGAATTCAGAGCGTTGAGTACCTGCGGACGATTGATGGTAATCGTAGCAATACCATGATCTACGTCCAGTTTTAAAATTTCGTATTCCATTCGGTTGAGGGTTTAGTCATTTAATCTGTGAAAAGATAAACAAATATAAAAAAAAGTCTGCATCTTTGTCAAAACTCCAAAAATATTCAAAATGGCTCTTATTTTAACACGTGAGGATGTTATTCAAGTACTCTCCATGGAAGATTGCATGGAGGTAGTGGAAAAGGCATTTGTTGAATTGGTGAAAGGCACGGCCGATCTGCCGTTGAGAATTCCTATCAAGTCGCCGGACGGTCTCTCTCTTTATATGCCTGCTTATCTCAAGGAGATGAAAGCCCTTGCCTGTAAAGTGGTGGCTATATACAAAGATAATCCAATCAGATTCAACCTCCCAACCACCATTGGTAAGGTATTATTGCAGAATCCTGAAACAGGCGAAGTGATCTGCATCATGGACGGTGGGTACCTGACTGCAATTCGTACAGGTGCGGCCAGCGGTGTGGCAACGAAATACCTCGCGAATGACGGTCACGAACTCACAGCGGGAGTTTTCGGCGCCGGAGTACAGGCGAAAACACAGCTCTGGGCCGTGACAGTAGCCCGAACATTGAACAAAGCATTTGTTTTTGACAAGGATGTTGTTACAGCGACAAAGTTTGCTTCTGAGATGAGCAAAAAGCTGGGCATGGAAGTCCTTGTATCCCGCACTGTCCGAGAGGCTCTTGAGACAGATATCATCATCACGGCAACCTCCTCTCCCACTCCACTGTTTGACGGATCACTGGTAAAACCTGGAACCCATATCAATGGTATAGGAAGCCATACACCCAACGCCAGGGAACTCGATACGGAAATTGTTAAACGGTCAAAGTTTATAGGCGACAGCAGGGAAGCCTGTTTTAAAGAAGCAGGGGATATCATGATCCCGCTGCAGGAAGGCGCTATCACCGAGCACCATTTCTATGCCGAATTAGGTGAAATCATTATCGGAAAATTACCTGGCAGATTATCAAAGGATGAGATTACCCTATTCAAATCCAACGGATTAGCGATCCAGGATGCCGCTACCGCAAAGCTGGTATACGATAAAGCAAAAGAAATGGGAGTAGGGAAAGAGATTGACCTGTAGGGACGAGGGACGTAAGACGTAAGACGTAAGACGTAAGACGTAAGACGTAAGACGTAAGACGTAAGACGTAAGACGTAAGACGTAAGACGAGGGACGAGGGAAGAACTGAACCAGAAACCAGCAACCTGCCAATTAACTCCATCACCTCATCACCTCATGACTAAACAAATAACAATGCGCCGCACAAAAATTATCGCAACACTAGGCCCTGCGAGCAGTTCCCCGGAAGTTATCCGGCAGTTGATCCTCGCCGGGATGGATGTTGCCCGGTTGAACTTTTCGCACGGAACCTATGATGACCATGCCAGGATAATTGGGAACCTTCGAAAGATCAGCGCTGAACTGGATAAGCCAGTTACGATCCTTCAGGATCTTCAAGGGCCAAAGATCCGAGTAGGCACCCTCTCTTCAGGTCAGATGGAACTGAAAAAGGGTTCATTTATGAAATTGCTACCGGAAGCACAGTATTCCGGCTCACAAGAAGAGATCCCAATTGATTATCCTCATACAGCAGAAGATGCCCAACCAGGCATGCAGGTGTTACTGGATGATGGCCTACTGGAAATGAAGGTCAATAAGGTTGATAGCGATTCGGTGATTTGCGAAGTTATTGAGGGAGGGACACTCAAACAGCGTAAAGGGGTTAATTTTCCCAACCTCAAGCTGAAGTTGCCTTCCCTTACAGAAAAAGATAAACGTGACCTGGAATTTGGGATCGGGCATGATGTAGATTGGATCTCATTGAGTTTCGTGAGAAACGGTTCAGATCTGAGGGAGTTGAAATCGCTCATTGAGAGCAAAGGGGTTATGAAACCGGTGATTGCCAAGATCGAAAAACCACAGGCTATTGAACACCTTAAAGAGATTATTGAAGAGGCACAGGGGATCATGGTAGCCAGGGGAGATCTGGGCGTGGAAATGAGTCCGGAACGTGTACCGATGCTCCAGAAATCGATCATCGAACTGTGCAACCGCATTGGGAAACCAGTAATCACTGCTACCCAGATGCTTGAGAGTATGATGTATGAAGCCCGCCCCACCCGAGCCGAAGCTTCAGATGTGGCCAATGCGATCATTGATGGGACCGACTGCATCATGCTTTCGGGAGAGACTGCTGCAGGAAAATTTCCAGTAAGGGCAGTAGAAATCATGAGTAAGATTGCCACCGAAGTGGAGAGGCAAATTGAGTTTAAAACATATCCGCCTGAAGGGAACCAGGATATCATGGCGTTGAGTGAAGCAACCAATATCATCGAGAAGATTGCTGACCCCCATTGCATTGTGGTTATGACAACCAGTGGACGAAGTGCCCGATTCGTTGCGGCAGAACGCCCAAAAACGCCAATCTATGCTTTAACCACAAGCTTAAATGTCTATCATGAGCTAAACCTCCTCTGGGGAATTAACCCGATTCTGATTTCAGAGATATCAAGCACATTCGATAACCTGATCAAACTGGCAGCAAGCACCCTCGTCGAGAGAGGACTGGCTGCTTCAGGGGACAAAATCATTGTTGTCGGAGGAGTCCCTGCCGGCATCCCAGGAGGAAGCAACTTTATAAAGATCCACATAGTAGGATCCTGAAAAATTTAGAAAAACCGGATAAACTCTTCCAGTTTGTCAACCATTGCAGCAGGTCCCATGAAAAATGGTGAACGTTGATGAATCGAATGGGGATGAATCTCCAGTATCCTGCGTGAACCGTCTGAAGCTTTTCCAGCTGCCTGCTCAGCAATAAAAGCCATTGGTTTACATTCATAAAGCAGACGTTGTTTCCCTTGCGGCTTCCTGATCGTTCACGGATAAAGAAATATCCCGCCTAAAAGCATGTTCCTGTGCACATCCGCTACCATCGACCCGAAATAGCGAGTTGATCAGTTTTTTCATTGTTCAATGGTTGATGGGAAATGATAAACCAAATTAAGAAAAAGGGCTGGATAATTCAATCATTTGGAATAGGGGTGCATGTCAATTGGGTTGTCTACTTAAAAAATGAACGATGAAAATGCTTTCCCGGTTGCTTCCATTGATCTCGCTGTTTTTAATAAATCCATCCATTCGAAGCCAAACGATAACCCAAATCGTGAGGGGAAAAGTTACCGATGCTGAAGGTAAATACGGTCTCCCAGGAGCCAATATCATCCTGTTAAATTCTGATCCTCTGATTGGAACCACTTCTGATAGTGAAGGAACATTTGAGTTGTCGGGTGTTTCGGTAGGAAGGCAATCGTTTAAAGTAAGTTACCTGGGATACAAACCCGTAATTATTCCGGAGATTATGGTATCAACAGGCAAACAGGCCTTCCTCACTTTTGAACTCTACGAAGAAGTAATTACCGGTAAAGAGGTAGTAATCAAAGCCACTGTTGACAAGGATAAACCGCTGAATTCCATGGCTATGATCAGCGCCCGGTCGTTCAATGTGGACGAAAGCCGTCGGTATGCAGGAACCGCTGATGACCCCATGCGAGCTGCTGCGAATTTTGCAGGGGTGGCTTCAAGTGCCGATGTGAACTCAAACCAGATAGTTGTACGTGGTAACTCACCCAAAGGATTACTTTGGAGAGTGGATGGAGTTGACATTCCAAACCCGAACCACTTTGCATACGTAGGTCATTCTGGAGGCGGCATTACGATGTTCTCCAGCCAGTTACTCTCGAATTCCGATTTTTATACGGCAGCCTTTCCTGCCGAGTTCGGAAATGCACTTTCAGGGGTTTTTGACATTCGTTTCAGAAATGGCAACAATTACAAACGGGAATATGCGGTCCAGATCGGTGTCATGGGTCTTGATCTTTCAGCCGAAGGTCCTTTCCGCAAGGGAGGTCAATCTTCCTACCTCTTCAACTACCGGTACTCAATCCTCGCTTTTCTCCAGCTAATTGATCCTGAGATGAAGAACAAGATACCATCCTATCAGGACCTGTCGTTCAACGTTAACCTGCCAACAAAAAAGGCGGGAACCTTTACAGTTTTTGGTATCGGTGGGCTTTCCAAATCGCACTACTACCCTGTTGAAGATTCGGCAGAGTGGCATAACCTGGATGATCGTACCAATTCAACCCTAAACAATACAATGGGCGCCATGGGGGTCACGAACAGATACAATTTCTCAAAGAAAACATACCTGTCCACATCCATATCTGCTACCTACAATCAAATATATTATACACGGGCATTCCTCGATTCATCCTATCAGGCAGTTCCCTCCGATTATGTGAATCATATCAACTACAGGTATAATATCGTTTCCCGTGTAAACCATAAGTTCGGACCAAAGCATACAAACAAGACCGGAATTCAATACAGTTATATCGGATATAACCTTCATCTCAAAGCAGAGAATCCTTTCACAGGAATTTTCGAAACCATAAACAAAGAGGAAGGACACACTGGTATGATCCAGGCTTTTTCCGAGTCACGCTTCGACTTCACCAACACGCTCCATTTCGAAGCCGGAGTGCATGTGCAGTACCTGATTTTAACTAATGACTGGTCAGTTGAACCCCGACTGGCTTTCCGATGGTCTTTCACACCCAGACAATCGATTGGAATTGGATATGGGAACCTGTCCCAAATGGAGGATGTCGGCGTTTACCTGGCAGAAAATGAGATCACACCCGAGAATATCGTGCAACCTAACAGGAACTTGAAATTCAGTCGGGCCAATCACTTTGTACTGGATTACAATTTTGCCATCCGTCCTGATTTACGGATCAAAGTGGAAACATACTCCCAGTTACTTTATAACATTCCGGTAATGCCCGGAAGCTATTTTTCCATGATCAATAGCAGAGGCGGGTATCTGAATGATACCCTCGAGAACACGGGAACCGGTTACAATTATGGGATAGACCTGACATTTGAAAAATTCCTGACAAAAGGGTACTATTACCTGGCTACCGTTTCCCTGTTTAACTCAAAATATAAGGGAGGTGATGGTTTAGAGCGTAATACACGGTTCAACTCAAACTATGTAGTAAATATTCTTGGGGGAAAAGAGTTTACGATCCGAAAGAAAAATATCCTCGGGATCAATCTGAAGGCCACTCTTACAGGCGGAGAATACTATGTTCCTGTCGACCTGAATGCATCAATCCAACAGGGACGTGAAGTTCCCGATGAAGTCAACGCGTTCACAGTCAGGTACAATGATTTTTATTATATTGACCTGACCTTGACCTACCGCACCAATCATAAAAAGTTTAGTGGGATCTGGGCCATCCAGGTTAAAAATTTACTTAACCAGCAACCTGTGATCGGCTACCAATACAACATGTTCTGTCAGCAGGTTGAGGAGATTAAAACAATGGGAATTCTGCCCATAATCAGCTATAAGATCGAGTTCTGATCTGCAGAGGAGAAGTCTCTCTTAAAGAGCCTCTCAAAACGTTATAGCCAACCTTTCCTGAGTTCCGGTTTTAACATTGCTTACGGTATAGGAAAACGCTTGTGCTCCCTCCTTTTTAATCCGTACCACACGATAAGCCCGGGCCGGCAGGACAATACTGTTGGGAGCATCCGGATTTTCTCCATCAGTGAAGTAATAGGGAATGTCCGATAGATTGTCTATTCTGAAGTAATTGTAAGATGAATCTTCGTAAACAGGTCCGCTTCGTTTCAAACAGGATCGGACAAACGGTTCGGCATACTCACTTTTGCCGGCCAGGGTATCACCATACCACACAAGTGTCCGCCCGAGAAAAAGGGCCTCTTTCAACTCCTTTTCATTTTTCTCTCTCGCGAAAATCAATGTCATTGCCCTATGAGAATCACCTGTGGATGATAGAACTTCTGCTGTAGATCCATGTATATCCGTATTCCCTATCATAGCCAGGTTATTCTCCATACACCACTCCATAACATCTGGATAGAAGACTCCGTCGTTGAAAATCTCGATGCCATGAAGCCATCCCTTTTGTATCAACTCACGATGAATATCCAGCATCCTTGCTACCCCATCAGGTTGTTGTGCAGCCCATCCCGGATGGTTCCACTGAACGAATGCTCCCTCATCCACCGCCTTCTTGATTACTGCCAGAAAAGCCGTGTCGTTGAAGGTGATGGAGTCGGGAAGGAAAAGGAGATTGAGATGACCCGGCGGCATTTTTCGCGTGACTTCTGTTCCTCGTATCAGGATAATATCATTGCACTCGGCATTCCTTTTAGCAATGGCAAAAGCTGAATTGTCCTCCCCCTTGACATATTTTTTATGCGGCAAATACTCAAGGTGATCGGTGATTGCAATTGCATCCAGACCATCCTGAACGGCTTCTCGCACCCTGAAGGTAGGCCATACTTCTCCATCTGAAAAAACAGTATGGGAATGCAGGTCACATTTCAGGGTGATATACCCCGGAACCTCCCCGGTCCTGATCAACCTGCCCTGGGCAAAAGCACTAAATCCCGACAAAATAATGAAAGAAAATAAAATTACAATTCTCATAAGAAGTTCATTTTGTCCTGTTTATGATTGTCCCTCTTCATTCTTCATTCGTAATTCTTCATTCTAAATTACAATTTCAGCGCTTCCTTCAACACCTTATACCCTGATGTGCTAGCTTTAAGACTTGTCCCATCCTTCATCCTAACGGCGTAACTCTCTTTGTCGTAGTATTCAAGTTTGTCCATGAAATCAACATTGATGATGGTAGAACGGTGAATCCTGATAAACCTGGCAGTATCCAGGTGCGTTTCAAAATACTTCATTGTCTTCTCCTTCAGGAATTTATCCTTCTCTGTATGGATCGTCACATAATCTCCATCAGCCTCAAGGTACCTAATCTCCTGGACGGGAATCACATGCACTTTATGCCTGATCTTCACGGCAATTCTTGCAAGAAGATCGGGTTGTTCGTCAACGGCATCCAGAATACGTTTCACCGATTTCGTCTCCGGAGTTCCGGAACGTAAACCATTTAACGCTTTTTCAACTGCCTTGACAAACCGGTCGCGGGAATAAGGTTTCAACAGATAGTCGATGGCATTCATCTCGAACGCTTTGATAGCAAACTGATCAAATGCTGTACTGAAGATGATCAGGGGAGGATTATCCAATAGGTCCAACAACTCGAACCCGGTCAGTTTCGGCATCTGAATGTCGAGAAAGATCAGGTCGGGATTTAGCTCCTGAATCGCTTTCAATCCTGAAAATCCATCCGCGAACTCTCCAGCTATGTTCAAATTGGGATATGCTTTCAGGTAATCCCGGATAATTTGGCGGGCAGGAGGTTCATCATCGATGATCAGAATTTTGTATTTGGATTCTTGTGCCATAGGATATTAATCATTAAATTCAGTTTGTAAAATATCTTGTATCTTAAACCTCGACCCTTGAATCTGGACGCTCGACTTTTTACTCCGGTATCCTTAACCGCACAAAATAGCGGTTCTCCTCTTTCCATGTTTTCAATAAATCGTTTCGTTGATAGGTTAGCCTGAGTCTTTCCCTGATGTTATTCAACCCCACGCCGGCACCTATCCTTGGAATAGCATCCGGATCAAAATCATTCACAATCCTGATCTCAGTATAACCAGATTCTATCCTACACTCCGTCTCAATTCGCACCTGGTTGGTGCTTTCGTAAACACCGTGTTTAATCGCATTCTCATAGAGGGGCTGGAGCAACATCACAGGGATTCTCTGACTCAGACAGTTCTGGGCAACCTTGAGGAGGTATATAAGTTTCTCCCCAAAGCGGATCTTTTCGATCTCCAGATATCGTTTGATGTTTTCAAGCTCTTCTGACAAAGAGGTCAAATTGTTGGTTCCCGATGAAACCGAGTACCTCAGGAAATCCGAAAGCTTGATAACCATATCCCGGGCCTTCTCGGGATCAGTTACCGTGAGGGAACTAATCGAATTCAAGCTATTAAATAGAAAATGTGGGTTTATCTGAGATTTCAGCATATTCAATTCAGTCTCCTTCAAAAGGGTATTCAATCGTGCCTCCATCTGCAATTTCTCCTGCAAGTTGAAATTGTATATCAACAGGTAGAATATAAGCCCCACAAGAATATAGAGTAACACTCCACTGATAAGTCTTATAGGGATCGATACCGTTAAAAAGTCATTGTAAGCGGTTTCATCCTGAAACATGAGGGAAAGAATAGAATAACCGACACCAAACCAGATTACGATAATTAATACCAACGATGTCAAGTGGTTAAAAAAAATGTTAAATCGGGTCCGCCTCGAAGGAGAGCTGTATCTTACGATAAACCACATCGGTAACCCTATCGCGGCAAATAGCATATTGAAGACCAGGCTGTCGGCCAGTGCAATCTCGAGAGGAAAGTGATATTGAAAAATCAGAATAACAACCTGGATCCCTGCTAATAAGATCCAGATCCCGAAATAAAGGATGATTGTTTTAGTGTTTTTAAATACAGGGTGCTGCATCTATAGCCTGATTAATAACTCTTGATCTCGCCACCTCCAAAGATGGCTTCCGCTTTAATGATGAGCACCCGTGAAGGATCAGGACTCTCTTTGATAATCCTGCGCTTGTCTTCAAATCCACCAAGGATGGAAGAATTCTTCACGATGACTTTCCAGTCGGTTGGAACAATCACGGAAGCTCCACCGAATATCGCGCTTATTTCAAGGATATGCTCGCCCGGAGCAAGGGCAGCATTGGTTAAGTCCACTTCCGCACCCCCAAAGATACAAGAGATCTTCCCTCCTTTAAACGACTGGTGTGTCACTTTTTGTTTGGTGCCGCCAAAAATTGTCTCTTCATTGATATAACCATCATCCAGGACCAGGTTATCTTTGTTCCAGCGCGGGCCAATAGGTCTCCGGAATCCTTTGAACAAAACAATCAATCCCACAGCAATCAGAATCGCCGGCCAAAATAGGCTATGGATACTAAAGGGTAAGAAACCAAATTTTGGAATGATAAAGATTCCGCCAACCAGGATAAGAATGATCCCTGGGACATAACTATCTCTTCCGAAAATACTTATCACACCAATAGCAATCAATAGCATCTGCCATGAAAAAATAATTGATTTCCAAGTAATTGGAATAAATCCAGTGTTTAAGCCTAGAAGGACCAAACCAGCCAGGATAGCAACCCCTCCAAGTGCATATTTCTTCATACGCCTGCAGTTTGAGTATTTTTCCGAATTGTCTCCGAATTGTTTTTCAACGAATGAATTCATAGTTTCAGATTTTAAAGTTAGACATTTTTTCATGAAGCAAAATTATTCTATGAGAATCGTTTCGAAAACATCGTTTCGGTAGATACCCGTTTTTCCACGGTGAATTCCGGAATTTGTATTTTTGCCGAAGGCTTATGAACATTACATTCATTCTGGTTGAACCTGCACTGCCCGAAAATATCGGAGCAGCTGCACGCGCGATCAACACCATGGGATTTGAATCACTCAGGCTGGTGAATTCTCCGAATTTCCCCCAGGAAAAAGCGTTTCATGTTGCCCATGGCTCACGAGAGATACTGGAAAAAGCTGCTATCTGCTCCGATCTGGAAACTGCCCTGAAGGACATTGATTTCAGCATAGCCACATCCATGAAAAAGCGATCGGTGAGACATGACTATCATCATATTGAGCGATTGCCTGAGATTCTGGATGCAAAAAAATATTCAGCGAAACGAATCGCAATCGTTTTTGGAGGAGAGGAGAGCGGCCTCTCCAATGAGCAGGTTGCTCTATGCGACATCATCTCATTCATCCCGATGAGACAGAAATATCCTTCGCTCAACCTCTCACATGCTGTGATGCTTTATGCCTATGTCCTCTCTCCTTTCTCCACAGCTACATGGAGACAACCTAAAGAGACTCCAACAGGTAAATATCAGAAGATGATTGATATGTTTGAAACCACAATGAAAGAGATCAATTTCAGAAAGGATTCGAACATCTATCCCAGGATTTTTGAGCGGCTGGCCCTGTTATCTGATGATGATGTGAATCTGGTGCTCTCTTTCCTGGATAAACTGGAAAAGCGGTTTAACGGTTAACCGATTGGCTATATGCAATTCGAGATTATGGATATCCGTTTATTTCGCTTCGATACTTCACTATTCAGTACAGCTCCAAATACTCATAGGTATTCCCACAATACTTGAGAAATTTCTCAAAGTCGGGATACCGGACCACTAACGAAGCCGTATTGACACAGGGATGGAAACTGATCTGGTCAAACGTTATGTTCAACTCATCAAGGATCGTGTAGCGCCTTGGATCGCCTTTCATCTGCATTTATTCGCTGCAAAATTATTTAATTCGTTAGATTTGCAGCAATGAAACTGACTTTTTCCAAATACCACGGCACAGGGAACGACTTCATCCTCATCGACAACCGTGAAGCCAGTATCCACTTGTCAATCGGGGATATTGTACATCTCTGTGACCGTCATTTCGGTATCGGAGCCGATGGGCTCATATTCCTTATCTCCGAGACTGGATATGATTTCGGCATGAAGTACTATAACTCCGATGGAAAAGAGAGCACCATGTGCGGAAACGGTGGCAGGTGTATTACTGCATTCGCAAATTCGCTGGGGATTCTTGATAAACATGCCACATTCCTGGCCATCGATGGGGACCATACGGCTGAAGTTTTGAATGAAGAAGGGAATATAACATTGGTAAAATTACGAATGTCGGATGTCTCTCCAGATGCATACCGCATTCCAAATTTCGAATTTCAAATTGATACCGGCTCTCCCCACCTGGTTCTCTTCAAGGATCATGTGAGAGAGATAGATGTCGTTATTGAAGGACGAAAGCTTCGGTATGATTCACAATATGCTCCTGATGGAATCAACGTCGATTTTGTAGAGAAAATGGATAACGGGCTTTTTGTCAGAACCTATGAACGGGGTGTGGAGGATGAGACCCTCTCCTGCGGGACCGGGGTGACGGCAGCGGCTCTCGCAGTTGGTAGTTCGCAGTTTGCAGGGGGCAATCATGTCATTGCAAGGAACAAAGTGACGAAACAAACTCCTCAGGCATCCAACATTAAAATTGAAACTCTTGGCGGTCAGTTGGCCGTCTCCTTCCAGTTTGAAAATGGAGCATTCACGAATATCTGGCTGGAAGGCCCGGCTGAGTTTGTGTTTTCAGGAGAGATGGAAATGTAGAAATATGAAATACGGAAATACGAAATTCAGCAGACATAAACTTGAAATTTGAAACCTGAAACCAGCAACCAGCAACCAACAACTATGACCAATGACCTATTAACCGGCCTTAACCTCATCCTCCGAGCAGTTGAACCTTCAGATGTTGACCTGCTGCTTGAATGGGAGAACGATATCTCCGTATGGAAAGTAAGTAACACCATTACTCCGTTTTCACGCTTTGAGATTGAGGAATATGTACTGAATGCCAAACGGGATATTTTTTCTGCCCAACAACTTAGGCTCATGATCTCTCTGCCAAAGGAAGAGGCTGCTTCTGTTACTATCGGGACCATCGACTTGTTCGAATTTGACCCGGTGCATCTTCGGGCCGGCGTGGGGATTATGATCGCCAAGGAGTTCAGAGGAAAAGGGTATGCTGCAGAAGCCTTGAATACCTTGGTCCGGTATGCCTCTGAAGGCCTTCACCTGAATCAACTATTTTGTAACATTTCATCAGATAATCTCGTCAGTATCCGCTTATTTGAAAGGAATAGTTTCATCCGTTGCGGACAGAAAAAACAATGGATTAATGCCGGTGAAGAGTGGCTGGATGAATATATGTACCAACGGATTCTGTAACTCTTATGCGTCTATTCCTTCAGATTCTTCTTTTGCGTATCACTCCATTCCTTATCCTTATTTTCCTGTTAGTGGGTGTTGAACGTCTCTATTTCAGAATCCACAGCGCAGTCATTAACCTGGGAGATCTGGACCATGCCTGGTTATATATTCCTTCCGGGGGAGGGTTCAATCAGGTGAAAGACAGCCTGTATAGTCATGATTACGTCAGTAAGAAAAAACTCTTTGAGAACTACGTTGAGTTAGGAAAATACGATCAATACTTCAAGCCCGGCAGGTATTTGCTTAAGAACAGGATGAGTGCCCATGAGCTGGTTAATATGCTCATCCGGGGGCTGCAAACTCCTGTTAAGGTTTCGTTTCATAGTATCAGGAAGCGTGACGAACTCGCAGGAAAGGTCGCCCGCCAAATCGAAGCAGATAGCCTGAGTTTGCTGAAACTTTTTTCAGATGAAAATTTCCTCACTCAATACAATATCACTCCATTGACCCTTTTCACGATGACCATTCCCAACACGTATGAGATGTGGTGGAACTCTACCGCGGAAGAGTTTGTAGCTCGCATGGCAACAGAATCCACGAAATTCTGGCAGGGAAATCGAGCAAAGAAAGCTGACTCAATCGGTTTAAGCATCCCTGAAGTGGTGATACTTGCGTCAATCATTGAAAAAGAGACTTCGAAGAATGATGAAAAACCTATGATTGCTGGAGTCTATATCAACCGCCTTCACAAAAAATGGCCTCTTCAGGCTGACCCAACCCTGATCTATGCATGGAATGATTTCACGATCAAACGAGTCCTTGACTTACACAAAGAGATCATTTCCCCTTACAATACCTATAAAAACCCTGGATTTCCTCCGGGCCCGATCTGTCTCCCATCAATCTCCTCGATCGATGCAGTGTTAAACTACCGGAATCATCAGTATATGTACTTTTGTGCCAAAGAGGATTTCTCTGGATACCATATTTTTTCCTCTACCCTGATTGAACACAACAGAAATGCAAAGCGGTATCAGGAGGCGCTTAATCGAATTAAGAATTAGGAATTACGAATTAATAAAGATGAAGGGATTGCTTGTTGTGTGTATTCTGTCGCTGTTTCAGCTGAATAGCATGGGTCAACAGGTTTCGGACTCGACAGATGCTATTCCTCAGGTCTCAGAGAAGCAGACCCTGAATAAACGGCGGTATATAGAGCCTAACCCCCTCTATCCGGACACTCTCCACCAAGGCCGGCTCATCGGTGTTCTTACAGCCCAGGGAGCAATCTATGCCGGTTCCCTCACCGGGCTCTATTTTCTCTGGTACAAAGATTATGCTCAGAGTAAGTTTCATTTTTTCAACGACAACACCGAATGGCTCCAGATGGACAAAACGGGCCATTTATTCTCCTCCTACTACCTCAGCAGCATTGTATATGCATCATATCGCTGGGCGGGAGTGAAAGAGAAGAAAGCCATCATTTTCGGGAGCCTGCTCTCCTATGCCTTCATGCTCAATATTGAGATCCTGGATGGATTCTCTGCCGGGTGGGGTTTCTCATTGGGTGACCTCACTGCCAATACAGCAGGATGCCTCCTCTTCCTGGGGCAACAATTCGGATGGCATGAACAACGTTTTGTACTCAAATACTCTTATCATCCAAGTAAGTACCCACAGTATAATCCTGAACTTCTTGGCACAAACATCATCCAGAACCTGGTAAAGGATTATAACGGAATGTCAATCTGGGTCTCGGGAAATATCCATTCGTTCCTGCCAAAACACGCTAAATTCCCTAGATGGCTAAATGTGGCAGTAGGATATGGGGCAGAAGGCATGGGGGTTAATGTTCCGGAGTTTGACCGATATCGAAAATTCTATCTGTCGCTGGATGTGGACCTCACAAAGATCCGAACCAAGTCAAAGGTATTAAAAGGGATCTTCACCATTCTAAACCTGGTTAAGATCCCCTTCCCCGCTCTTGAATACAATACAAAAGGTCAGTTCAAATTTCACCCTCTCTACTTTTGAAGTGTTTAAAAAATTCCTACCTTTACCTTTGCTTTTCACCAAAAATTCAGCATTATGGAAGAACAACATGCACATCCTGCACTTGGTCAGGATAACCTGTTCTCACAACCAACGCAGCAAAATCTCCCCAACTCAACATCAGTCTTGATCCTCGGAATCCTCTCCATCGTATTCAGCATCTGGTATGTTTCGATCATTGGCGTAATCCTAAGCATTGTAGCCCTTGTTTTATCAGCTAAGGATATGGCCCTCTACACCTCCAACAGTTCTGGATATACGCTGAGTTCCTTTAACAACCTGAAAGCGGGACGAATCTGTGCATTTATTGGCCTTACGGTCGCCATCATCTTTTTTGTGATCATCATTCTGGTCATATTCGGAATTCTTGCTACCATGCCCTTTTGGGGAATGATCGATTAGTCATGAAGATTCTACCTGTCGAAAAAATCCGCGAAGCCGATGCGTACACCATTGAACACGAGCCGATTAAGGACATAGATCTGATGGAACGGGCTGCCCGTAAGTGTTTTGAATGGCTTTATCAGCATATTTCCTCTTCCCGCTCCGTTAAGGTTATCGCCGGAGCAGGAAATAATGGCGGTGACGGGCTAGCAATTGCAAGAATGCTTGCTGAGAAAGATTACCATGTTGAATTACTCCTTGCCGGTTCACAGGACCGTCTATCACCCAGTTGTAAAGTTAACCTGGAGCGGTACAAACTGCTGTGCGACGACCGATGCCTTTTAACTGAGCACCCCTCCACCCTCCCCGATTGGGAAGGAGTTGGGGATGAGACCCTGGTTATCGACGCCCTGTTCGGAAGCGGATTGACCCGTCCAGCCACTGGATTCTTCGCCGAGCTCATTCAGTTCGTCAACAAACTTGAATCACTGGTTGTTTCCATCGATGTCCCTTCTGGTCTCTTGATTGATAAGACAATAAATAGTGAGAACCATCCGGCTGTCATCATGGCAGACTATACTCTCACTTTTGCTCCGCCAAAACTTGCCTTCTTCTTCCCCGAAAACGACCCCTATATCGGAGAGTGGATTCTGCTCGACATTGGGCTTTCAGAAGAGTATCTTATACAAGCTGACGTGAATAATTTTATGGTCACTGTTGCCAGTATTAAACCCCTCCTCCGTAAACGCAAGAAATTCGCCCACAAAGGGACATTCGGTCACTCCCTGCTGATCTGCGGCATGAGAGGAAAAATGGGAGCCGCCGTCCTGGCTGCAAAAGCTTGCCTGAGGTCGGGTTCCGGTCTTGTCACTGTGCTGGTTCCTTTATCGGGGGTGGATATTTTGCAAACTGCCGTACCTGAAGCCATGCTATCAATCGATCCGGATGAAATGTGCTTCAGCTCGTTGCCTAAACTGGATGGGTATACTGCCGTCGGCATTGGACCGGGTATCGGCCTGAATAAAACGACCGGTGATGGCTTCAAACATCTGATCCAGACAGGATTACCCTTGATCATTGATGCTGACGCCATCAATATCCTTGGTGAAAACAAAACCTGGCTTAGTTTTCTTCCGCCTGGCTGCATTCTCACACCACATCCCAAAGAGTTTGAACGGATCGCTGGTAAGACATCAGACGACTTTCAACGCAATCAACTTCAGCGGGAACTCTCACGTAAATACGCCTGTTATATTGTATTGAAAGGGGCCTATACAGCCATCACAACACCTAACGGACGATGTTTCTTCAACACAACAGGGAATCCTGGGATGGCAACAGGAGGAAGCGGTGATGTGCTTACCGGGATCATTACAGGACTTGTTGCCCAGCATTACCCTCCACTTGAAGCCTCTTTGCTGGGTGTATATCTGCACGGTTTAGCAGGAGATATGGCCGCTAAAGTCAACGGCCAGGAGGCCCTTACGGCCAACGATATCATCAATAACATCGGAAACGCATTTCTTTCGCTTTATGGAGAATTTTGAAGAAAAAGCGCTGGAAAAACTGGTTCTGGCGCCTTATGTACAAAAAAGTACCGCTCTGCGAGGAAAGTACAGGTATGTCGGAGGAAATCAGTTCCGGCATGCATTCAGCACGTTTGCAATTCTTCTGGATTATCACTACATCGACCCGGTGCTATTGAAAGCAGCGATGATTCATGATGTGTTTGAAGATGTAAAATGGGTTACCAAAGAGGAGATTATGAGTCTCGACGAGGATGGGCCACAAGTATATGATTTGGTTATTGAGGTTTCCCGGAAGAACAACGAATCCAAGCCGGAGTTTCTCAAACGTATTTTGATGGAGGGCTCCACCACCGCCAAAATACTGAAATGTGCCGACCGCATCAGTAACATCATCGACCTGCATTCAGATACATTTGATAAGGAGTTTATCAAAAGATACATTGAAGAGACAAAAGAATATGTTATCCCGATGGCAGCAGAAGTAAATTCACATATGCTGTTCGAATTAAAAGATCTTATTAAAAAACGTGAAAAGAGTATGAGTTTCTCAACTCATTTCTGGCCACTACAAAGGAAAGAGGATTAATTTAATTGTGGATTGAGCAAAATGTCATTATCCATCCTGAGATTGTCGATGATGAAGCCCTGCCTCTCTGGTGTGTTTTTCCCCATGTAAAAAGCGAGTACCTCCTGAATTGAGGAATCTTTGGAAAGGAGGACCGGGTCAAGTCGGATATTGGTTCCGATGAAATGGCTGAACTCATCCGGAGATATCTCCCCCAGCCCTTTAAAGCGTGTAATTTCAGGATTATTACCCAGCTTTTCAATCGCTTGTTGCTTTTCCTCATCAGAATAGCAATAGTATGTTTTCTGTTTATTGCGGACACGAAAGAGAGGTGTTTGCAAAATAAACAGATGGCCGTTACGCACCAGATCGGGATAAAACTGCAGAAAAAACGTAAGGAGTAACAACCGAATATGCATACCGTCAACATCAGCATCGGTTGCAACCACAACATGGTTATAACGGAGATTCTCCAGACCCTCTTCAAGATTCAACGCTGATTGCAGAAGATTGAATTCATCGTTCTCATAAACCACACGCTTGCTCAAGCCGTAGACATTTAGCGGTTTCCCTTTTAGTGAAAATACTGCCTGCGTATTGACATCCCTTGCTTTGGTGATGGAACCACTAGCCGAATCCCCTTCGGTGATGAAGATCGTCGTCTCAAATTTCCGATCGTCATGATTGTTGTAATGAATACGGCAATCGCGAAGTTTCTTGTTGTGGAGACTCACCTTCTTCACACTCTCTTTGGCAATCTTCTTTATATTGGCAAGCTCCTTTCTCTCTTTCTCACTCTGAAGAATCTTCTTCAGTAGAGATTCTGCCGTATCGGAATTTATATGAAGGTAATTATCCAGATGCCGTTTTACGATTTCCATGATGTAGTTGCGGATCGTCTGCCCATCAGGTTCAATCAGTTGAGAACCCAGCTTGGTCTTTGTCTGGGATTCAAAAATGGGATCCTGAACCTTGATGCTCAGTGAAACCAGTAGTGATGCTTTGATATCATTGGTATCAAAGTCCTTCTTATAGAACTCGCGGATCGTCTTCACCAATGCTTCCCGAAAGGCAGCCTGGTGCGTGCCACCCTGCGTAGTATGCTGGCCATTGACAAACGAGTAATACTCTTCCCCATACATTTCGCAATGCGTAAATGCAAATTCAAAATCGCCTTCCCTTACGTGTACAATGGGGTAAATAACCGGGGAGTCAAGGTTGCTCTTCAGTAAATCGAGCAACCCATTGGAAGAGTAGAACTTCTCTCCGTTAAAGATAATCGTCAGCCCATTGTTCAGGTAGACGTAGTTCCACAGCATCTTGGTAACGTACTCTGGGATAAAGTGGAAATTTCCAAACAATTCATCATCGGGAGTGAATGTTACCAGACTTCCATTCCGGAGTTCGCACGCCTTCTCTTTTTCATCATTCAGCAGGCTCCCCCGTTGAAACTCTACGATCTTAGTGCGGCCGTTGCGGACCGACTGCACTTTGAAATAGCTTGAAAGCGCATTTACTGCTTTAGCTCCCACACCATTGAGACCAACTGCTTTCTTAAAAACCTTTGAATCATACTTCGCCCCGGTGTTGATTTTTGAGACACACTCCACTACCTTTCCCAATGGCATTCCGCGTCCGTAATCACGCACACAAACCTGCTGATCGTGAATGGTCACTTCAATCGTCTTTCCAGAACCCATCACAAATTCATCCACAGAGTTATCAAGGATCTCTTTGATCAAAACGTAGATGCCATCATCGGGAGAAGCACCATCACCCAACTTCCCGATATACATGCCAGGACGCAAACGAATATGTTGCTTCCAGTCGAGGGAACGAATGGTATCGTCGGTATAATTTTCTGGCTGAAACATGCTTCTTTTTTTTTCTGCGGTGCAAAGATAACGGAAACGGCCTGCAGCGAAGTATGACAAAGCAAAGAGTTTTCAAAAAGTTACACACAGTTTTTGTACTTTCGTTATCCAATCCTGCCACGATGATTAAACTTAAAAAGATTCTTCCTGATCTCATCAGTCTGTATTTCCGCAAATTCCAGTTCTACATCGACACCCGGCTTACGAAAGATAAAACAAGGAAATATGAACATCTTTTCACAGGTCACTTGCTCGATATCGGAGCAGGTGATAAACCATATGAAAATCTTTTTACCAAGGTCGAATCTTATATAGGAACCAATACGGCAACCGGATATGATTCACAGATGAGAAAACAAATTGAACGTTTTACAGATTACTGGATTGAGGATGGGACATCTCTCCCTTTTCAGGATGAAAGTTTCGATTGCGTTGTCTCCTACCAGGTACTCCCTGTTTTTGAAAACCCAGATCTTTTTTTTCGTGAAGTTCACCGGGTGCTGATCCAGGATGGATTATTCATGGTAGCGACCAATTTCATGTATCCCGAATGGAGCGATATCGACATACTGAGGCACACTCCTAACGGGCTAAATAAAATTGCGGGAAAGACGGGATTTTCGCTCGTAGCACAGGAAAGTTACGGAAGCATCCTTACCACCCTATATAGTATCATCCTGAAATATTGGCGTAATTACCCAGCAGTAATTGCTTCCAGAAAACATCCAATCCATAAACTCACTTCCCTGGTAATCTTTCTCTTCATCCTGCTTTTTCAACCCTTTCTTTCAGTAATAGGGATGTTCATCTACCTCTTGGAGAAGAACAAAACAAGCGATTTTGCGACAACGGTGAATTCGCTGCTTGTTGTCAGAAAATCAGGTTAACCGTCTTTTTATCTGGTGGATAAAACTTGATTTATAAAACGTGTATCGCTTGGAGTCGAGCACAAAATAGCCATCGATGTGGCTAATTGTATGGATCCCATGTGGATACCCTGACCGGGGATCGGGTCCTATCACGTTAACGGTAGTTTCAGCAAATTCGATTGGGGATAAAGTCAGAATCTTTTGAATAGCTATTCTCCATCCATAGGTTCGGGAACAATCCATGGCGGGCCGGTAAAGATCTCCCTGGTATATAAATGGTGTTCCTGCTGGTCTGGAGCCGCGAATATCAGATTTAACCGGATTGTTCGTATGAGACTGGAATTCCCCATCGATACTGCTGGCATAATAAGCCCAGAGGTGTGTATCGGATAAATGCCTTCGGGTGAAGAACAACCACCACAAATCATTGAATCTGAATAATGTAGGATCTACTGCATCAATATCATCCAGCATGATTTTTTTAAATTTGAGAGATTTCATTTCCTTATCCACCGTATAGAGATCAACCCTGCGGTTCTGGTGGGATTCAGGAATACAATATAATTGGTCTCCCTCGGCAACCAAATAAGGATATGAAACATGTACATCGGAATCCAGGAAAGAGCCTATCGACCCTTTCTCTGTGTTCTCTTCATCAAACATTGTAATACAGGAGAGGCCAGCTTTCTGGGTTGCATAGGAGTAACATTCTGCAAGGATACAGAGTTCATTTGAATACCTGAACATAAAGGGATCGGCGAAATAGCTGTTTTGGGGTGCTGAAGGAACCCAGCGGGGGGTTGTATCCTTCCAGAAATCGGCTGCAAAAAAGCCTTCTATCGGACCTTTCAGCAAAGCAATAGACCACTTTTCAGCAAGGAAGATCTCCCGAAAATGGAATCGCATTCTATTGACCAGCAGTTTGATTAAAAAGCGAACCATAAGGAGATTACCTGCTCCTCTGAATAGTTTAGCTTGCGAATTGGAAGGTTCAGTGTTGATGGGAAGATCGTTCCCTATGTCATTTGCCACCTGAGATACCCATGAAACAGTCTCGGAAAGTAACCTTTCTGTGTTGGCTTTAAAGGAGTGGTTAACCGTACGAAACCACCCTTTTTTTAAAACAATACCATTATCCAGATCATTGGTCAACCGTTGAAGAATAGCGCCGTTAACCGGATCATTGAAGAGGATCTCCCGAAACCCGGAAGGCCCCCCCCGGTAAATCATTTCATCATCATGATGATAAGACCATACGCCATATTTGGCTGCACTCAGAATATCCCCCCGGATGATATGGAAGCCAAACCGGATGATAAAATCCAAATGATAGGAGCTAATTTCCCGGATCTCCTGATCGTAAAAATACTCAGAATATCCTTTTTTAATTATGGGACACTTCAGTATAGGAATACCATGAAATTCTGGCGTCATATCCACCGGATTCTTCGCTGCGGGGTGAAATAGGTATCTGTGACATAGATTTGCCACCACTCTGTGCCAGGGGTATGAGACTAACTTGTTAAGAAAGCCTTCTCTTTCCGCAATACGACTATCCTGGATGATCAATTCCAGCTGATGGCCATTCTTGATTGTCAGTCGAATAGCCTCCGCTTGCCATCGCTGAACAACGGGTCCCGAACACATAACTGCAAACCTGAGAGTTCTCATTTCAGAAAAAATGGATCTAATTTTGTTTGTTTCAACATAACTTTTATCTCCTTCACCAGTATCCTGATCTCATCCTTTTTTATCAGGAAATCTTTGGCTTTGACTCTTGCCAGAATCACAAAAGTTATCAACTGATAAATAGTAGCTGACAAGTAAGAGCACGAAGCGGCAATTCCAGCTCCAATGATTCCATATATGGGTATAAGCCACAGGGTGAGAATAATGGTGAATACCAGTCCGATGCCGGAGGCAATAGCACTGTGCATGGGTTTTCCCATTCCTGAAAAAAAAGCGCTGAGGAGGATAGAAAAAGAGAGGGTGACAATACCAACAGCCAGACTGATGATCACAGGCTTCACACCGCTGAATTCAGGGCCGAATACAAAAACAAAGAAACCGGTTGGTAAAAGAAGGATCAATCCAACAAGTATCATTGAAACCAGCAATCCCACTTTGCTGAAGATAAGGGTGACCTTCACAGCATAGTCCCATCTCTTCTCATTGCTTATTCGTGAAAGCTGAACCATCGAGATGCTGCGTGGAATAATCCATACACCCTCCGAGAGCTGAACACCAGTAGAATAGACTCCGAGTGCGGCTTTGCTAATAATATGCTCAATGAAGTAATAACTCAACCTGTAGTTGAAGAGCTGGAAAATATTGGCTGTCTGGGCCCAGCTTCCGAATGCAAGAATCTCGCGGATAACCTGTTTCATGCCACTCAAATCACCTCGTTTTAACCGGTTTGTGATCAGGGCAAAACTACCCACAAACATGATGACATATGAGACGTACATGGCATAAATATAAACCATCACCTCCCTATTGGAAGTAAATATGAAGAATGCCAGCAGAACAGCAACAAGGGAGGTAATCTGGGCAACTGTAAGAACATTGATTGACTTGATCCGCTCCTGACCCAGGAGAATCATCGTATTAACAGTAAAGAGGGAATGCAGTGTGGAGAGGATCATTACATGTACGAAGTAACCCTGTGGAATGGAGCTGGTGAGATAGAGTACTACCGCACAAATAATGGAAGCTATCACTCCCCAGATATAGGAAGGGATAAACAGTTTTAGCAACGGGGTTCTGGGCACCAGGTAAACCAGGGCCGCACCACCGATAAAGTTATTTACCATCTGAACGATCGTAACAGCCAGTATGATCAGGCTGATCACACCCACCTTCTCGGCCCCGAGATAACGCGCATTTAGCACCACGATAGTCAGCATCAGGATAGCTGCCAGAAACCGGGTAAAGATCGTGCCTACTATTTTTTTAAACATCTCCCGCGATTTGTGAATAGATCGCTGAGAGCTGGCTGCCTACCAATTGAGAAGTGTACCGATCGATTACTTCTTTCCTTATGGCTTCCCGGTCTAATGAGCTGTTCATATCCAGCATAAGGTCGATTGCTTCCACAAGCGCATCGTTGTCATTCGGCGGTATAAGTATTCCATTTCTGTTATTGATAATCTCCGGGGCAATTCCAACCGCTGTTGAGAGCACCGGAGTACCGCAGGCCAGACTCTCGACAAGCACAGTACCAAAGGTCTCATACCGACTCGAAAGCACAGTAAAGTCAGCCTCCTCATATAACACTGTGAGATCTTGACCTCCTTTAAGACCGGTAAAGATGACTGTTTTTCCCGTCAGCCCAAGCTTCCTGGCCAGTTGCTGCATACTCTCCAGATCGGGGCCCTCTCCTGCCAGCAGACATAGAAAATCTGATCTTTTTTTGGAAAGTTTCGAGATAGCTTCAAGTAATCCGGAGATATTCTTGGCACGGTCATCAAAACAGGAGACATGCAGGAACTGCTTCCGGGAGTCAGGTCTCTTCTTAGGCATCTCTATCAACTGAGGTAAATCTACCACATTAGGGACTACAAAATACTGCTTGTTAGCCAGATGACAGGAAATCATTGCATCTTTCAATACCTCCGAAACCGCTATCACAGCAGCTGCCTTCCCAACCACATATCGTGTAATCAACTTCCTGATTAACCCTCTGTATGAACCATTCTGTGAGAAATACCGCGACCAGTGCTCCGAGATCACATGAGGGACATGGTGTCGCCGGCTCAGAAGGTGTCCGATCACTGCTTCACGGGTTAGAATATGCGTGTGAATGATGTCAGGAGTGAAATCGCCGACAATCTCCAACCCTCTTATGTGAGCCCTGTAAAAATTTATCATATTCATAGCCTGGTAGATGCCCGGAAGAACGATCTCAGGAATCTTGTAATAGACCCTAATGGCAATAACTCCATTCACCTCCGTATAATCGATCTCGAATTCACTCGGGCAATCGGGATCAGGATGAACATAAAGCACTACTACATGATTATTGGATGCAAGCGCCTCAGCTTGCCTCTGAATAAACAATCCCGGCATCGGATCATACCGGTGAGGATACCAGCGGGGAAGAAAAAGAATGTTCCGGGGATGGGCAGGCATGGGGCAAAATTACAAATTACGAATGAGGAATCATCCGTCATCCGGCATCAAACTATCTAGTATAACATTCGTCAACAAATTTTATTGCATTGTTCAATCGATCCTCATCAAGGCCAGAAACAACGCGGAAGTTCCTGTTGCGTTCAAGTAACTCTTCATGGTACAGGTTGAACAGGTGCTCGCGCAACTCAGGATGCTCGCGCTGTGGGTCATACTCCCATGGAATGTCGATATAACATAATAGGTAAAGATCATACACGCGTGTTTCAATCTGGTGCAGAATCCAGGGATCACAGCGGCTGAACTTCACTTCACTCCATATCTTGGGAACAAGAAACTCGGTGTCGCAGAAAAGATAGTCCTCATTCTTCTTTCCTTTTTTTATGATCACCTCCGCATCCTTCTCCAGCTTCAGTTGCCCCTGAGCAATCACCAGAATATCGCTCTCTTCATATGGCCTTCCCAAATGATCGATATATTCTCTGGCGTACTCAGGAACCCAGACTGACTTATAATGATCTGCCAACTGCCTGGCAAGCGACGACTTTCCAGTTGACTCGGGTCCGGTGATTGCAATTCTTCTGATCATATCATCAAAGTGGGCAGTGGGCAGTTCCACGTCTAACGTCTAACGTCTTACGTCCTTCGTCCCTCGACCCTCGTAGCCAGCTTCCCTCTCCATTCAATAAACCCAAAAATAGCAATTATAGTAAAAACCAGGAATTGGAAGGAACTGAAGTAGAGATTCAGCCAGGCAAACATCCCGATTGAGATCACATCTCCGATGATCCAGAGAATCCAGTGTTCGATCTTTTTCTGAGCCAGCAACCACATGGCAATGATATAAATAGCTGTGGTTAACGCATCCCATGATGGTATTTCACTATCGGTAAAATGGTCAAGAAAATATCTTACCAGGAAGAAGAATCCAATGATTAGCAACGTATAGACCAAAATCATTTTTACTGTAAGATGAGTTACCCGGATCCGTTCATCCTGTTCGTTTTTCCGCAACCAATTATACCAACCATACGCACTCATCACTGCATAAAACACATTGATTCCGGCATAGGCATATAACTTGGAGGTATAGCAGATATATACGTAAATCAATACATTGATGATGCCAAGTGGGTATACAAGAATATTCTCCTTCTTCATGAACCATACACTGGAGAGACCGCACAGGATAGCAAAAATCTCCAGGATGGTTGTCTGGGTTCCCAGAATAATGAATGGATCTGTCAGCAAATTGGGATAATTGGATTGTTACCCACAAAGATATTCGAAAATGATAAGGATGTAACCCTGAAGGCTCAAAGAGTTACTTTTTTTCGCGGGAACGATACTGTTCAAGCTTTCTTAACAACTCATGTTTGAAGGATCGTTCAGTATCTAAAAACAGAACGATTTTTTTAGGTGGCAATACCTGTTTCAGACTCGTAAAAAATTGCTGTGTGAGCTTACTTCTCTCCTGTATTTGCCTGATTGCCTTGTCAACAATAGCCAACGCTTCCTGATCGGTCATCGGATCGGGCTCAAGATCGTTCCCTGGTCTCCGTCTTCCTTCATTTGAATTGAGTTCCATGGTCTTTCTATACTCATTGTACAGTGGCCAGAACGTTTCAGCCTCAGCAGGTGACAAATCCAGTTTTTCCGTAAAATAAGCTATCCGAAAGGATTCAATTTTTTCCCATTGCTCTTTCCTGGCAGGTGGCATTTCATCGCCAGGAGTAAACCGTTGTCCTGATGAACACAAGGTTATGAGCACCAGGGAGATTGTCAGCGGAATAAACAAATATGTTTTCATGTCTCAATTAGTTAGGATTGATAATTTCAGAAATACTCAATGAATTTACAGCCATTTCAGGGTGGTCCTTCTCAACCAGGTACTCGATAAGATCATCACGGTTGAACATCTCTCCGTTCATCTCAATCTCCGGAGATATATTCCCGTTAAAACTCAGCAGTTCGGATGGAATCTCAGTAGTCATCACTTCAATCACTGCCGACTCATCAACGTTGAAGTACTCAGTCAACTCAGTATATGATATCCCCTTTGTTCCATTTGGATCAGGAGGCCGATTTATAATAGCGGGAACCAAGAGGAAGGTAGTGACCAGAGCAACCAGGAATAAGGTTGCCAGGACTGAAGCCAGCCGGATTGATCGTGGAAAGGAAGTGAATACGTTCGATCGTGTCTTTTTCTTTCCTTCTATCCGCTGGTGAATCCTCGAAGGGAGCTCATCAAAATATTCCTCCGGCACGTGGAAATCATTTCTTTTTGTAAAATACTCATTCATCATTCGTTGGATTAAAATTCTTCTCAATGGTTTAATAATCCCTTATGAATTGTTCAATTTTTTTCACTGCATGGTGGTAGGAAGCCTTTAATGCTCCAACAGAGGTTCCCAGGATCTTCGATATCTCTTCATACTTCATCTCATCGAAATATTTCATCTGAAAGACAAGTCGCTGTTTAGCCGGCAACCTGAGCATCGCCTTCTGTAAGGCGACATGGATCTCATCGCCTGTATAATAGTGATCATCAGTAAGGCTCTCTTCTAACTTGCGTTCCACCGTGCTGAAGGAAACAAACTGCCGAAGACGGGTTCTGCTTAACCACTTCAATGCTTCATTTACAGCAATCCGATGGATCCAGGTATAGAGAGTGGAGTCGCCCCGGAATCGATCAAGGTTCTCCCACACCTTCAAAAAAACGTTCTGTACTACATCGTCAGTGTCGTCATGGTTAAGGATCATCCGTCTGACAAGCCAGTAGATCCGCTCCTGGTATTTACGCACCAAAAGGTTAAACCCATATCTGCGGCTCTCGGGTTGCTGGATCAGATCCAGGAGTTGATTGTCGGTTGTCTCTGACAAAATAATTATAAAGAAGTAATTAGACAGTAAAAGTAGGAAATGGTTTAAATTTGCATAGATTTCCCCATATTTCTTTTATGCTGCCCATACCCCACCTGCAGTTGCCTTTAATTGTAACATTGCTGCTGCTATTATTGTCGGCAAGGGTACTGGGTGAACTTTTCGAACGGATTGGGGCCCCCGCCATGGTCGGGGAAGTATTGGCCGGGGTACTCCTTGGACCATCGATGATCAACCTGATCGGCCCATCCCAGGAACTAAATGTCATATCAGATCTTGCTGTTTTCCTGCTAATCGTCATGGCCGGGATGGAGATATCTCCAGAAGAAATTCGAAAATCCCTGAAGCCGAAGACCATTTGGTTAGCCGTTTTTGGGTTCTCGATCCCGTTTATTAGTGGTGTTGCAGTTGGCTGCCTGATGGGTTACAATCCCTTCTTTGCGATGTTCCTGGGACTTTGTATCTCCATCACAGCTCTTCCAGTGACGATCCGGATTTTGATGGACCTCGGAAAACTGCAGACATCCATCGGACAGCAGATCATCTCCGTGGCCATCTTCAACGATGTAGCCTCTCTCTTGATACTTGGAATTTTACTTGATTATCCAGGAGAGGCCAATTCAATCCAGCAGTTCGCCATTTCACTCGGAATAACAATCCTGAAACTGATTCTGCTAATTACATTGTTGTACACAGCGTATCATTTGATAAAGTTTGCCTCAAAAAAACTGGATTTCTTAAGCAACCAGCTCGATCGGTTGCTCCTTTTCCTCAAGGGAAAAGAGTCAATGTTTGCCATCGTGATGTTGTTTATTCTAGTTTTTGCCAGTATCTCTGAACTTCTCGGTATGTACTTCATGGTAGGGGCTTTTTTTGGAACTATATTAATTCCCAGAACCGTTGTATCAAGGAATGATTTCAAACGTGTCAAAGAAGCGGCTTCAGGAATAACATCAGGATTTCTAACCCCAATATTTTTTGCGGCGATGGGTGCCTCATTCAGTCTTGCTGCACTGGATGATTTTACTCTATTATTCGTCTTGTTAGGAGTTGTATTCACCAGTAAAATTTTGGGTGGATATCTCGGTGGGCGGCTTTCGGGCATGATAGTAAGAGATGCTTTTACCCTGGGGATTGGGATCAATGCCGGTGGGGCGATGGCGCTGGTAATTGCCAACATTGCCCTGAATAAAAACCTGATCGAATTAAATCTCTTTTCGATTCTGGTCTTGATAGCACTTATAACTACCTTAGTCACCCCGATTCTTTTGAAGTTTGCATTTCGATACGCGGAACATAAGAACGGTGGTATCAGGAGATAAAAAAGTTTAACTTTGCGCCCTTACGAATCGAAGAAAGCATGTTAGATCTGCTGAAGTATCTGCTCGATTTTATCCTCCATATCGACAAACACTTGCTGCAAATAGTCGGTGACTATCAGACCTGGACTTACCTGATCCTTTTTGCCATCATCTTCATGGAGACTGGTTTTGTGGTCACCCCTTTTCTGCCAGGTGATTCCCTGCTGTTTGCCGCTGGCACAATCGCTGCCATGACAGGCAATCCGTTAAGTGTTTGGGTGATTATCCCGTTGCTCATCACCGCTGCATTCCTGGGAGACAATACCAACTACTTCATAGGAAAGTTTCTGGGGCACAAGGTTTATGAGAACAACTACAAACTTATCAAACGTGAATACCTGGATCAAACCCAGAAGTTCTATGAAAAACACGGCAGGATCACCATCATCATCGCCAGGTTTTTGCCAATTATCCGCACCTTCGCCCCTTTTGTAGCTGGTGTGGGAACCATGCTTTACATTCGGTTTGTATCCTTCAGTATTATCGGTAATATATTATGGGTGACACTCTTTTCCCTTGCTGGGTATTTCTTTGGGAATATCCCATTGATTAAAAATAATTTTACCATCGCTATTTTAGGGATTATCTTTGTATCTATTCTTCCTATGATTTTTGCAGGTGTAAAAAGATACCTCGAGAATAGGAAATATAAAAAAACTTCATGAGCCGTTCGGGTCATAAAAGTCAGATTACTGGTGCCTCCACCGCCGGAGTACTCATTACCCTTGGAATTATTTATGGAGATATAGGAACCTCCCCTCTTTATGTGATGCGAGCCATCATCCATGGAGCCGATACAATCTCCGAAATGTTCATCCTTGGTGGATTGTCACTAGTAGTATGGACGCTAACTCTGCAAACTACCATCAAATACATCACCATTACCCTTCGTGCAGACAATAAAGGTGAAGGAGGTATTTTCGCCCTTTTTGCCCTCATCCGGAAACGAGCCAAATGGGCCTTTCTCTTTGCCATGATTGGAGGATGCACCCTTTTATCTGATGGCGTAATCACTCCCGCCATTACCATCGTGTCGGCCGTTGAAGGCTTAATCATTGTCGATCCTCGTATTCCAGTCGTGCCTATTGCACTGATTATCATTACAATACTATTTTTTATTCAGAAATATGGCACCAAAGTCGTTGGCAACTCATTTGGCCCTATTATGCTGGTATGGTTTACGATGCTGGGGACACTGGGATTAATTCAGATCGTTCAGTACCCCATGATCCTTAAAGCACTCAATCCCTATTATGGATACTATTTCCTGACTCATTTCCCGGAAGGATTCCTATTGTTGGGAGCTGTGTTCCTCTGTACTACTGGTGCTGATGCACTCTATTCCGACCTGGGTCACTGCGGTGTGAAAAATATCCGGATCTCATGGACCTACGTAAAAACAACGCTATTACTTAACTATTTCGGCCAGGGAGCCTGGATCCTTATCAATGTCGATAATGTAAACGAATGGACTAACCCCTTCTTTGCTATCATGCCACCCTGGTTCCTGATGTTCGGGATCGGTATCGCCACGGTTGCTGCCGTCATTGCAAGTCAGGCCATGATCACTGGCTCTTTTACGCTGATCAGTGAAGCAATCTCCCTGAATTTCTGGCCCAAAATCAAGATTAATTACCCCACTAATATCAAAGGGCAGATGTACATCTCCAGCATCAACTGGATCCTCTACTTCTGTTGTGTTTTCGTGGTATTCTTCTTCCAGAAATCAGCAAATATGGAGGCCGCATACGGACTTACCATCAACATCACGATGCTGATGACTACCCTTCTATTAAGCGTTTACTTGTACTATAAGAAGGTGCCAGTATACCTGATCGCTCTCTTCCTGGCTGTCTACCTCTTCATTGAAGGAGCCTTCCTGGTTGCAAATCTCAATAAGTTTATCTACGGTGGATGGTTCACCTTCATGCTCGGCAGTTTGTTATTTGTGGTGATGTATGTCTGGTTCAGCGGCCGGAAAATAAAGAACTCCTTCATCGAATTTGCCAAAGTCGAAAACTATGCCGAAATCATTACGGAGCTTCACACGGATGAGTCTATCCCAAAATGCGCGACTCACCTGGTTTTTCTTACCAAGGCAGATAAGACAACAGATGTAGAAACCAAGATCATTTATTCCATGCTTAACAAGCAACCAAAGCGTGCTGATGTATACTGGTTGCTTCATGTTGATATCCTTGATGAACCACATGTGCTTGAATACAAGATTACGCATCTGATCCCTGATATTATGATCAAGGTTGATTTCAAGATTGGGTTCAAGGTGCAACCACGCGTGAACCTGTTCTTCCACCAAGTGTTAGAGGAGATGAGCCGGAATAATGAAATCGACCTGGTAAGTAAATACGACTCTCTCAGAAAGTTCCACATTATGAGTGATTTCCGGTTTATCGTCATTGACCGGATACAGAATTACGACTTTGATTTCCCGCCTAAAGAGCAGTTTATCATGGATATGTATGCTATCTTCAAGAAATTCGGCATCAGTGAAGTGCGGGCGCTAGGGCTTGATACCAGTAACGTAACCATTGAAACGGTTCCTCTTTACGTAGACAAGGATATTCCAGTGCTTCTGACTTCCCAGGAAAAGAAAAAACACACGTAACAACCTATCATTGATCAGCTTTTCGGGAGATCACCTTGTGGACAGCATTTACGATATCCGGTGTATCGAGTCCGTATCGTGCAAGAAGCTCTTCAGGTTTTCCGCTTTCCCCAAATTTATCGTCTACTGCCACCATCTCCATCGGTACCGGATGATGATGTACCAGGAGTTGAGCGATACTGTCGCCCAATCCACCATTACGCATGTGCTCCTCCGCTGAAACTACACACCCCGTTTTCTTCACAGAAGCTAATACCGCTTCGTTATCGAGCGGTTTGATTGTGTGGATATTGATCACTTCAGCATGGATGCCTTCTTCAAAAAGTATCCTGGAAGCTTCCAGCGCTTTCCAAACCAGGTGTCCGGTCGCAAAGATCGTTACATCACTCCCCTCCTCCAGCATCAGAGCCTTTCCTATCACAAACTCCTGATCCGGTGGCGTGAAGTTAGCTACCTTGGGGCGGCCAAACCGAAGGTAAACAGGGCCAATATGAGCAGCTATCGCTTTAGTGGCTGCTTTGGTCTGATTGAAGTCGCATGGATTGATCACGGTCATAAACGGGAGCATCTTCATCATTCCTATGTCTTCCAGGCTCTGATGTGTCGCCCCGTCCTCTCCCAGTGTTACGCCGGCATGAGATGCACAGATCTTTACATTCTTCTTCGAATAGGCAACCGATTGCCTGATCTGGTCGTACACCCTGGCGGTTGAGAAATTGGCGAAGGTGCCCGTAAATGGAATCTTCCCTCCGATAGTCATTCCAGCTGCAAGCCCGATCATGTTAGCCTCCGCAATTCCCACCTCAAAAAACCGTTCAGGGAACTCCCTGGCAAAATCATTCATCTTCAACGATCCGGTAAGATCTGCACAAAGAGCTACGATGTTCTCATTCTCCCTGCCAAGTTCCACAAGCGCCTCTCCGAAGCCGGACCGTGTATCTTTGGAACCGAGGTTAGTGTAATTAATCATTGGATTTTACTTTTTACATTTTACATCTTACATCCTACCCTGCCCTATAATTCTACTTCTATCTTTCTTCCAGCCTCAACCGAAAACCTTTTCTCCTTTGTATCCTCCTGCAGGGCTGATGATTCCAAACGATAGACAGCAACATAACTCCCTGGCTGAAAGCGCCTTGTTTCATCTATCTGATCCGGCAGGAGATGATCGACCCACAACAACTCTCCTCCTGTATCCATATAGATTGAACCAACTACTGGCACCGTATGTTTTAGGTTGACAATCCCTGTTAGAGGTATCCTGAGTTGGGTTAAGATATCTGCCTCTATCTCCACATTGTTGAAATTCATCCTTGGCATGGTCAATACCGTGATATCGTAGCTTCCAGCCAGATACTTCTCTTTACGGTTGCTGGGCTGAACATGGATGGCCTCACCTGTCCCACTCCTGCGAACGATGCATGAGACTATCTGATCCCCTTCACTGATAAAACTGAGGAAGCCCTGACGCGCATCGAGAGAAATGGCATTATGTTTTCCAGGCTCAATCCAAACCGCTTCTTTTCTCAGCGGAGGTATTGTTTGGACAACCACATCATACGTCACCAACGGATCCAGCTTAAGCGTATCGGGGAGCCCATATTTGTTTAATGTGTGAATGAAGCTGTATGCTGCAGTACCTGTAACAGTGTTGTATAGTGTAACATGAACATCTGTTTGCGTAGGATTACCCAACCGGTCCAACAGGTTTATCTGGGCTGAAGCCTCTTTAAATGTTGTGGCAACAATCGTTTCAAGGGCACGCTTGTAGTCTTTTTCATTTGCAGCATTGAAGTAATTTCCCATGCAATTGAACTGGGTCAGTATGTCCTCCCCAATCCCTACGATAAAAGGCCTCAGGAAGATACCTTTTTGCTGAAGGCTCTTTGAAACCTGGCAGGGATCCCCTCCACAAGCCTCCAGTCCATCAGTTATAAGGATGACTACATTCCTGCAACTGATGCATGGAGTAAAATCCGAAGCTGCCTGCTCAAGTGAAAAGGCAATAGGCGTAGTCCCACCAGGACTCAATCCGCCAAGAACAGACTTGATTGACAAGAAATTATCCGTACCGAACGGTACCATGATAAAAGAGGCCTCACAATCGGGGCCTGGAGCCCTTTTCGGGCCGTAAACCCGCAGCCCGAGCTCAAGGTTCTTGTTTCCCTGCAAACTGTCGAGGATTCCAGAAAGCACCTTAACGGCAGTCCTGTATTTCGTATCACTCTGCCAGTGCTCAGCCATGCTTTCCGATGCGTCAAACACAAAGAGGATCCTCGTCACAGGTTTGGGAATATCCATCTCCTTCGCAGTCTGTGACTGTGCGATGCCATAGATGACACAAGACAAAAGGAACAACAGCACCGTGACAGGCTTTTTTATCATTCGTAATTCCTCATTCGTTATTGGCTATGCCGACCTCCAGTTCTCTCCGGTTGGTAATTGCTAAAAGTCTCCCATCGTCTCTTCCAACTGTGCAAGAGCCCTTTCTGCCTGTTCATCGTTAGGGGGTACACCGTGCCACTCATGATTACCGAGCATAAAGTCCACACCATAACCCATCTGGGTGTGCATGATGAGTATAACGGGTTTTCCTCGGTTTAATTGTTGTTTTGCAGCTGTCAACTGTTCCAGAATTTCAGCCATGTCGTTCCCGTTCATCTCCATTACAAGCCAGTCAAACGACTCCAGTTTGGCTCTCAAATCTCCCAGGGAAAGGACCTTTTCAACCTGGCCATCTATCTGTTTTTTATTGTAATCGACGATAGCAATTATGTTATCAACTCCTTTGGCGGCACCATACATCAGTGCTTCCCAGTTCTGTCCTTCCTGCAACTCTCCATCTCCCGTAAGGCAGTAAACCGTTCGGGGATCGCCATTCAGTTTTTTGCTGATGGCTGCACCCAGTGCTACAGATAATCCCTGCCCCAGGGATCCGGATGCCACTCGTACTCCAGGTGTCTCATCCAGGATTGAAGGGTGACCCTGTAACCTGGTATCAAGCTTCCTGAATGTTTCAAGTTCAGCCAGTTTAAAATAGCCATACCGTGCAAGAACACTATACCATGCTGGAGAAATATGGCCATTCGAAAGGAAAAAGATATCCTCATTAGTTCCGTCAATAGAGAATTTATTGGGGTCAGGCTTCATGAAAGCAAAATAGAGTGCTACCAGAAAGTCGGCCGCCCCAAGCGATCCACCCGGATGGCCTGATGATGCACCATTTACCATACGGATGATATCCCTTCTGACCTGTGATGCAATGTTTGATAAATCTTTGGTAGATAACATTGAAAATGATATATTTAAATAATTAACCTTACGTTTCAAAGATAGACCTTTTACTTTTTTCAGCCAGTCCGCTGTTAATAAAAATGGATAAGATTTAAAACGTTATTTTTGCAATACTGCACGTCAACCTGCGCCATTCATGAAAATTTTAAGCATCCTCATTCTCCTTCTTCTTGGCTTTCACCAAGATATCAGCTCCGGCAAGGCAGATCAATCTCTCGATCACAATACAATCAGGAAAGAGGAGTGGGTTGACTCTGTATTTCGATCCCTTTCACTCAACGAACAAATTGCCCAGCTTCTGGTGGTGAGGGCTTACTCCAACCGCGACAACTTATACAATGACAGCATGGCCGACCTAATACGAACGTATAATATTGGTGGAGTCTGTTTTTTCCAGGGAAGTCCGGTTGCCCAGGCAACACTTACGAACAGGTGGCAACAGGAAGCCAGGACCCCACTTCTGATTGCCATCGATGCCGAGTGGGGATTAGGGATGCGGCTAGATAGCGTCCACGATTTTCCTTTTCAGATAACCCTTGGAGCAAGCCGGGATGATTCTCTGACTTATGAAATGGCTGCCGCTATCGCCCGGGATTGTAAACGGATGGGTATCCATATGAACCTTGCTCCGGTGGTGGATGTGAACAACAACCCGCAGAATCCGGTGATCAATTTCAGATCGTTCGGAGAAAACCCTATCACCGTGGCCCGGAAAGGGGTAAGTTACATGAAAGGGTTGCAGAATAGCGGGATCGTTGCAGTCGCAAAGCACTTTCCGGGCCACGGTGATACCGACACCGACTCCCACAGGGATCTGCCCGTTATCCACCACCCTAAAGAGAGGATGGAGTCAGTTGAACTCTATCCCTTCAGGGAGGTGATTAAAAACCGTATCAGCGGCATTATGATCGCGCATCTTTACATGCCTGCATTTGATACTACTCCAAACCTAGCCTCTACCCTCTCTCCTGCTGTTGTAACCAACCTCCTGAAAGAAGAGATGAACTTTCAGGGAGTGGTCATCACTGATGCCCTCGACATGAAAGGGGTAACCAGTTTCTTTCCCCCTGGGGAGATCGAAGTGAAAGCGCTCCTGGCTGGGAACGATATCCTCCTGCTTCCCAGGAATGTATCTTTAGCCGTGAACTCAATTCGTAAAGCAGTCGATGAGGGAGTCATCCCACAAACGGTCATCGCCGAACGATGTCTCAAGATGCTCCGGCTCAAATTTGATCTGGGATTCGATTTTTACCAACCGGTAGCGCTCGAAAACCTCACAGCCGAACTGAATCCGGCCTCCTCCATGGGAATCACCAGCAGGATCTACAAATCGGCTATCACAGTGGCCAGAAACGAGAGCAACCTCCTTCCACTGACCCTCCTCCAGCGCCGCCAGATAGCCAGTGTCTCTATCGGTGAAACGCAACTCACTCCATTTCAGGAATTTCTCAGCTGGTATGCACCGATAACCCATTTTCAAATATCAAAACAGGCATCATCAGAAGAGTTCGACGAACTTTTACAGAAACTAGCCCCATATAACATCATCATTATGGGACTCCATAAAAATAACCTCTATCCAGCCAACCAGTTTGGAAATCCTGACCAGGTTTTTAATTTCATCGGTGACATTAGCCGAAAAAAAAGATCCATCCTGTCTATCTTTGGTAACCCATACCTCCTCCAATCCCTTAAGAACAGCTCCAACCTGGAAGCAATCGTGGTCACATACCAGGATCAGCCTGAAGCAGAAGAAGTTGCAGCAGAGATAATTTTCGGAGGTGTTGCTGCTGATGGCGAATTGCCAGTCACTGCTGATGGATTCAGATCCGGCATCGGGGTGAGATTAGAGAAATCACGGCTCGAATTCGTAGTCCCGGAAGAGCTCGGTATTCCATCTGAAGACCTTGCCTCCATCGACAGCCTGGTCATCAATGGCATCGACTCTGCGGCCTATCCTGGTTGCCAGGTTCTCTTCGCAAAAGATGGGAAAATTTTCTATTATAAAGCCTTCGGAAATCCCACCTACGAGGATACAACCTGCGTGACCAGAACAGATCTTTATGATATTGCATCCCTGACGAAACTGGCAGCCACAACACTCGCCATGATGAAACTCTATGAGGAGGGAAAGATTCATCCGGATGATCCGCTTTCCATCCACCTTCCCGAATTGAGGGGTACGGATAAAGAGCGGATCACTATCAGAGAAGTGATGGCCCATCAGGCCGGACTTCAGGCCTGGATCCCATTTTATCAATTAACGATCGGGGATAGTTTGTCGGATAGGCAGATCTACGATACCATCTTTTCTCCTTTTTACCCTATTCGGGTAGCTGAAGATCTCTACATGAAACGGGATTACTATGACAGCATTTTTACATGGATCATCAAATCAGAACTCCGGCATACAAAAGAGTATAAATACAGCGACCTCGGATTCTACCTGTTACAGAAACTGGTCGAACGAAAAACGGGAAAATCCTTCCCCGAATACCTTGAAAACACCTTCTACCGCCCGTTAGGGCTGACCACACTTGGTTTTCATCCACTGGACAAGATTCCGATCACCAGGATCATGCCTACAGAAAATGATACGCTCTTCCGCAAACAGGTCATCCGTGGAGATGTGCATGATCCGGGCGCAGCCATGCTTGGTGGCGTTTCAGGTCATGCCGGATTATTCAGTGATGCCTTCGACCTGGCAGTGATCCTTCAGATGCTGATGAATTACGGAGAGTACGGAGGCAAACAATACCTGCTCCCATCCACTATCCTGGAGTTCACCAGGAAGCAGTTTCCGGGCAAAGATAGCCGCCGGGGCATGGGATTCGACAAACCGATGACTGAATACGATCCCAACGGCCCAACCTGCCAGTCAGCATCTTCAACCAGTTTCGGCCACTCTGGTTTTACAGGCACCTATATTTGGGGTGATCCGGCAAACGGGCTGATCTACGTCTTTCTATCAAACAGGATTTACCCTGATGCCGCCAATTCAAAAATTTCCCGGATGAATATTCGCACAACCATCCACCAGAAGATGTATGAGATCCTCGAAAAAGAAATTGGGAATTGATTACTTTTGCAAACGTAAAATTATATACCTATTTAATTTTGAGATATGAGTCCGAAACTGAAATCTTTTTTTCTTTGGGTGTTTGCTTTTTTAATCACAGTTGCTGCCGGTTACTATCAGCGTACAACTGGTCCGACCTATGAAATTCGCGGGAAAACTATGATTGATGGTCAGCCTTATAAATACATGCTTATTCGTACATACGATGGAAATGATGATGCTCCTATCATGATCAAAATTTCCGATCCTGATATAACTGGAGAGCTGAAATTAAAACGATATAAAAGCCATGATGAATGGAATACCAAATCCATGGAACGTCAAGGTGAAAATCTGGTCGGCTACATCCCTCATCAGGAGATGGCTGGGAAAGTGATGTATCATGTAACGTTGATAAAAGATGGAAGGAGTTACCTGCTTAATGAAGAACCGGCTATCATCCGATTCAAAGGGTTCGTGCCACGTGGCGTGTTATTCACGCATATCATCACCATCTTCCTGGCTATGCTGTTCAGCACCAGGACCGCTTTCGAAGTAATCTTCAAATTAAAATACTCCTATCTCTATACGTGGCTCACTGTGATTTTCCTGGCTTTGGGAGGCATGATCCTCGGTCCTGTGATCCAGAAATATGCGTTTGATGCCTATTGGACAGGATGGCCATTCGGACATGACCTCACCGACAATAAATCGCTGCTAGCATTTATCTTCTGGATCGTAGCTCTTATATATCAGATATGGAAGAGAGAGAAGAAGGGATGGGCTGTTGCTGCGGCCATAGTCCTGTTTGTTGTCTATATGGTCCCTCACAGCGTTCTCGGCTCTGAAATAGATTATACCAAAGAGGGCCCGAAGACAGAAGCTGCGGAATAACTGTCTGAAATTTAGAATTTATTATGGAAATTACGATCGCTATTATTGCTGTAACCGTACTGTTATCTATCCTTGGATTTAACAACGACATTCTATTTAACAAGTGTAAATTCAATGCTTATGATGTCAAGCACAGCGGACAATGGTATCGGTTCTTTACATACGGTTTTTTGCACGCCGGTTGGATTCATCTCTTTATCAACATGTTTGTCTTCTACTCTTTCGGAGGGATGGTTGAAAAAGCGTACAAATACTATTTCAGCAGCAAATACATCCTCTATTTTCTACTACTCTACATCGGAGCGCTATTACTATCCGTCATCCCTTCATTCGGAAAACATAAAAACGATGTTTTCTACAGTTCAGTGGGCGCTTCAGGGGCAGTCTCTGCGATTTTATTTAGCAGCATCCTCATCGCTCCCCTGCAGAAGATCTACCTTTTCTTTATACCAATCGGCATCCCAGCCATTCTATTTGGCATGCTCTACGTTGCCTATGAATACTGGATGAGCCGGAGAGCAAAAGACAACATCGGGCACGATGCCCATCTGTGGGGAGCCTTATTCGGACTTGTATTTACGATCGCCATAAAACCAGCTATCGTTCTCTCCTTCCTGAACCAGCTTGGATTTGGGATAACGATATGATCAGATGCGAGATGCCAGATGCCAGATTGTTTTCATTTCCTTCTCCCTTCTCCCTTCTCCCTTCTCCCTCCTCACACGTCTTACTTCCCTCGTTCAATGCGTATCCGTGCATCAACTACTATAATCGAATCCCCGTTTCCCAGCAAGGGATTGAAATCAAGTTCGACAATCTCGGGCGCAGCCTGAAGCAAGGAAGATAGTCTTAACATGATTTCGGCAAACTTATACTCGTTGACTCCTTTCTGGCCACGTACGCCCTGGATTATTTTATAACTTTTCAGGCGCCGGATCATCGCCAGGGCTTCCTCCTGGTCAAGCGGCGAGAGTCCTGCCGAGGTGTCCTTAAGCACTTCGATAAAAATCCCACCCAACCCGCAGAGGATCAGATGCCCAAAGCCCGTCTCGTATTTGGCTCCAATAAAGAGTTCTATTCCTGAGAGCATCGGTTGGAACAAAATGCCAGTAGTATAGGGGATTTGCATCATCCGGTGAAACTCGTTCAGCAACCTCTCTTCAGTTGTGACATTCAATACAACCCCACCAACATCCGATTTATGGACCGGCCCAACCACCTTCATCACAACAGGAAAGCCCAGTTCATTCGCTGCCAATTTAGCATCTTCGGCTGTGGCCACCACTGTCTCGCCAGCCCTGGGAATCCAGCATGCATCGAGCAATCCCTGAATCTCTTTAGGAGAGATATACCCTGGTTGCGTGCTATCAATAATTTTCCTGATGGCTTTCGTATCAACTTCGGGAAGATCAGGATCAAGGTTGGAGGGAGGAGGTGTATGCATAACCATCGAGAGTGCATTCCCAAAGAGGACCTCTTTCGGGAAATAGGTATGTCCCCTCCCTATAAATTCATCAATCTCTTCTTCTGCAGTGAGAATCGAAGGCAGGATAGGGAAGATTGGTTTTTTGCATTGTTTCATTTTCTTATCCAGCACGCGATACTCGTTGAATACGCGGGTGAGTCCGGGAGTTCCGAAAATCACAGCCATCCCGTCAATGTTATCAAACCGATTCTCAACAAAATCAATGATAGTTCCAAGCTGTTCAGCATTTCCAGTTGCCAGGAAATCGATCGGGTTGGTTACCGACGAACCAGGATACAGTTGATGCAAAAGTTCATCTGCCGCCTCTCCTTCTATCCTCGGAACTGCCATTTCTCCCATCGAAAGGGCATCCGTGAGCATCACAGCTGGTCCTCCTGCATGAGTGATGATTGCCATATTCTTACCCTGCAATGCCGGGTATTGAAAGATAGATGCCACATTGATCAATTCATCTCGTCCATAACATCTCACGATGCCTGCTTTCCGGAATAGTGCTTCCACCGCTACATCCGAACTGGCCAGAGCGCCGGTATGGGAAGAGGCGGCACGGCTTCCCGCTTCGGAAGTGCCGGCTTTGATGGCGGCTATCCGGCACCCTTTACGAATCAACGAGGAGGCATGTCTCAGGAGCATCCGTGGCTTGGAGATGGTCTCCATGTAAAGCAATTTGGTCCGTGCACTCAGCTCAGAATCATACGTCTCATCCATGTATTTCAGGACCTCCTCCACCCCCATTTGGGCACTGTTACCGACCGAAAATACCCGGGAAAATGTCAGGCCAATAGGGATTCCCGCCTCCATGATAAAACAGGCGGTTGCTCCCGACCCGGAGATGAAATCACAGCCACTACGATCGAGAATAGGAATTGGTTTTGTAAAGACACCGGCATAGTCGGGAGTAAGCACGCCAATGCAATTAGGACCGATCAAAGCTCCATTCACCGAATTTACTGCTTCAACCAGATCGTGTTCGAGAGTCCTTCCTTCTTCACTCTCTTCACTGAAACCCGCTGATAATACGATAAAAGCTCTGGTATTTTTGAGCCTTGCAAGCAGCTTAACCGTTGCTGGGATATATTTTGCAGCAATAGCTAGAATTGCCAGGTCTACATTCGGCAATTGCGATGGGTCCTGATAACTGCGGATTCCCTGAACAGCCGACTCCTTTGGATTGATAACAAAAAGATCTCCCCTGAATTTCTGTTCGATCAAATTCCTGAGCACCGCACCACCTGGTTTCTCCTTGTCGTTTGAGCCTCCAACGACAACAATGCTGCGGGGGTTGAGTAGTTGTTCGTTAATCATAAACCGAAAGATTAGCTAGCGAAAATACGAACTTTCCATACCTTTGCAAAAAGGAACTTCATGCACGGCCGTTTTGTCGGATTGTTGGTTAAACTGAAACTCTTCTCCCCCGTTTTACTGGGAATCATAATCGCGGTATCGATTCTAACCTGGGTCAGTATCCGGATGTCGAAACGTGAAATTCAGCGGATCATTGATAACAATCTTCGAATTGAGGTCAGTACCATAGCCAGGATGTTCGAACGGGAAAGGAGCCTTAAACTCGATAAAGTATCACGAGATCTGAACGTTCTTCATTCGCTTTTCTATAGTAATAATTTGAGGATATCATCACACAAAACCAGCGTAGAGGTCACCAACCAGATCACGCATGGCACTCAATCAGAAGAATTGAATCTATGGTACCTCGATGGCATCCTGTTAAATGGGGACTCCTCTTTTGTTGATCGTATTCATTGGCTGGTCGGTGGCACGACAACCATATTCCAGAAAATTGACAGCGGGTTTGTCCGAATTTCGACCAACGTGTTGAATGATAGCGGAAAAAGGGCTGCATGGACGTTCATCCCGAACGACTCGCCTGTCATTCAAACTGTGAAACAGGGTAAAACATATTTTGGACGGGCCTTTGTTGTCAATGACTGGTACGTCACCACCTACGAGCCGATTTTCTGGAATGGAGCAGTGGTTGGGATGCTCTATATGGGCGATCTGGAGAAGGACCTGGGCGAGTTGAGGACAATCCTCAACAACGTGATAATAGGCAAGACTGGATATGTGTTTGCATTCAACGAAACTGGTACACTCGTCATTCACCCGCAGCTCCAGGGAGAACAAATCCCATCCGATCTTCTCCAGCAGGTCCAGGGGAAACAATCCGGGTTGGTAACTATTTTGTTTCCGGAGGATGAACAGAAAAAAAAGGTCGCGTTTGAATATTTTCCTGACTTCAAATTATATATCTGTGCGGCCATCGACCCTACAAATGAGTCCCGTCAGCTTACGACAACGATTATTCGAAATGCTCTAATCATTGCGGTGATCACCATTATCCTGTTTTCATTGTTTATCTATATCCTCACGAAGAAAAATCTCTATAAATACCTCCTGCAAATTGAGCGGACCGATAAACAGCTTGCCTCCATCAGGGAGGCGCTTGAACGATCGGAAGAGCAATTCCGAACCATCTTCAACAGCTCCAGCGATGAGATATTTATCGGTGACTTTGATGGATTCATCCTTGAAGTGAATCAGGTGAGCTGCGACAACCTGGGCTATTCCCGCGAAGAGCTCATCGGCAAACATTTCCGTGAACTGAGATCCGAAAAATATCGCCGGGATGTACAGAAAAATCTGGATATGATCAAACATTTTGGCCAGTATCGCTACGAAACGGAGAATGTTTCCAGAGCAGGGAATGTGATCCCGATAGAGATGAAAAGCAGGGTAATTGAGTACAATGGAGAAAAACGTATTTTAAGTATTGCACGCGATATCACTGAAAGGAAAGAGGTGGAGGAACGTATCCTGAAAGCGATTATCTCTACGGAAGAAAGCGAACGACAGCGGTTTGCCGCCGATCTCCACGACGATCTCGGTCCCATTCTCTCAACCATCAAGCTCTATACTGATGTCCTCAAGCGAGGAGATCATAAAAATATAGACAAAGGGGAGACCGTTGAAAATATCAATGAACTGATCGATATAGCAATCAGAACCAGCCGTGAAATATCCAACAGGATCCGCCCCAACGTTCTCCAGGATTTTGGATTGGCTGCAGCGATCACCGAGTTTTGCAGCTTCATCAACGAAGCTAAATCAATTAAAATTGATTTACGCACCGAACAATATACGATTGCAAAACGGGGTATTGAGGAGTCGATCCTGTTTCAGGTTACCAAAGAGCTTATCAACAACACGTTGCGTCATGCACAAGCCAAAAACGTGCTCATTGATCTGAAGAGTATTGACAGCCAAATCATCTTCTATTACCGGGATGATGGAACCGGTTTTGATCAGGATGCCGCGATGAAGAACCGGTCGGGACTGGGACTATACAATATATTAAATAAAGTCAAGACCATCAACGGTACCTGTGACCTGAATACAACCAGAGGTAAAGGGATGTTCATGACCATCTCCGTGAAATTAAAGAACGAATAGATCAACGATTATGGATATCATTAAAGTCATCATTGCCGACGATCATGTCATTTTCAGGAAAGGACTCTTTACCATCCTAAACGAGATTAATCAAATCAAAGTGGTTGGAGAAGCAGCAAACGGTTATGAACTACTGGACTTACTCAAGAAAACACCTGCCGACGTAATTCTGATGGATATCAAGATGCCAAAGATGGATGGCATCGAGGCAACACGGAAAATAGTGGTCCAATATCCGGATATTCGAATTATTGCACTTACAATGCATGAAGAAATCAGCTATTTCAATAAAATGATAGAGGTGGGAGCCACCGGTTTCCTTCTTAAAAAAACCACCCAGGACGAACTGGAGAAAGCCATCTTTGCTGTAGTATGTGATGAACACTACTTTTCGGAGGAGTTCATGAGTGGAATGCAGAAACAACCTGTTCTGCAACAACGCAAACAACCGGAAATCGTTTTAACTTCCCGCGAAAAGGAAATTCTTGAACTGATATGCAAAGGGCAATCGAATGCCGAAATTTCAAAACACCTTGGCCTGAGTCAACGGACTATTGATGGGCATAGAGCACACTTATTCGAAAAAACAGGGGCAAAAAATGCTCCACACCTGGTAATGTATGCAATAAAAAATGGGTTAATCAAGACCTGATACTGTTTATACCCCCTCCTTTTGTTAAGCCTCCAGGCTTTTTAACCCTGCAGAAAATACCTGCTTCGGGAAAGAGACTCTCTTCTCTAATCATTTTTTTTTAAAAAAAATGCATTTTATTTAACAGTCTCTCAATCTAATACGATTTAATCGTAAAAAAAATTGAGAACCTTCCTTTCTTCACATCAAGCTTGTTTGTTACTGATTATCTTGATGTTAACATCTCAATACAGGTGTTTTTACCTGGCACCTCTGCTGCAGGTTTTACCCTTGTATAGGGTATTATCCGGATATACTTTTGCTTTGTGAATTTATTAACAATAATAATTGTACACAAAGTCATGGAAACAAAATCAAAAATTCTGATTGTCGATGATGACAGTGATGTTATCAATGTACTAAAAACCATCCTTGAACACGAAGGATACGTTGTCTATCCTGCTTACAATAAAACTGAAGCACTGGAAATTGCCAACAATGTCAAACCCGATTTAGCCATCCTCGATGTGATGATGACTACCCATTATGAAGGGTTTGAGTTGGCAAAAGCATTCAGCGAATCGCCTGAATTAAGCTCTATGTCAATCGTTATGCAAACCTCCATCGACGTACTCACAACCACCAATCTGAGCGTCGAACAGATGGCCAAAGAGTTTAGGAAAGACAGAAAATACAAAGAGTTACAGGTGCTTTTGGTCAAGGACATCCTGAAAGGGGAAGCAGGAGTAGATTATTTATCGGAAGAGGGTACCAGTATCTGGGTTCCTGTAAAGGGATTTGTAAGAAAACCAGTTGATTCCAATAACCTCCTTCCAGTCATTGCAAAACTTCTGAAAGCCTGATTCTGAAACATATCTAAATCGGATCAAATGAAAACTGCTGATGAGGAGATTCTGTCCACCTACGCCAATGCCGGCAAAGAGAGCCTGATCCCAATCCTTCAGGAGATACAGGGTCGCACCGGATATCTCTCTGAAGATTCTATTGTTAAAGTGGGGAAGCACCTGCATGTGCCAACAAGCCGCATCTATGGCGTAGCAACATTTTACAACCAGTTCAGGTTTGAGCCGCAGGGCAAATACCATATTCAGGTTTGTAGAGGCACTGCTTGTCATGTCCTGGGATCCGCAACAGTGTTGGAATCCCTGGAGAAAGACCTAAAGATTAAGGCAGGTCAAACCACACGCGACGGTCTCTTCAGTATTGAAGTTGTTGCATGCATTGGCGCCTGCGGGTTAGCGCCTGTAATTTGTGTCAACAAGATATTCCATGCAAAAGTTACGGTTGATACGTTAAAGAAAATTATAAATGAATACAGAGAAGCTTCCTAACATTTACATAGGGTCGGGCACCTGCGGACAAGGAGCCGGCGCAGGAGCTATCCTGCTCAGCGTAAATGAATACCTGGAGAGCCATTGCATCCAGGCAAACCTCATTGAAGTTGGATGCATCGGGTTATGCTCGTCAGAGCCCCTGATGGATATCCACCTTCCAGGGCGTACCAGATTATGTCTCCAACAGGTGTCAAGCAATAGAGTTAATGATATTCTGGATGAGGTATTGACAGGAAAACTCCCCACTTCAAATGTTCTGGGACAATTCAGGGAGGAAGGGATGAAAGCCTGGGAAGGTGTAGTCTTCATGGACGACTTGCCTTTTTTTGCAAAACAGCAACGATTGGTCCTTAAAAATTGTGGGATCATCAACCCTGTCAGTATTCAGGACTACCAAAATACAGGTGGATACGATTCGCTGTTAAAGTCTCTCCGCGAATTTTCCCCTGAAGAGGTATGTGATTTAATTGAACAAAGCGGACTCAGGGGGCGTGGAGGTGGTGGATTCCCAACAGGAAAGAAATGGAAACTTGCTGCCGGGGAGTATGCAGACCAGAAATACCTGGTTTGCAATGCTGATGAAGGGGATCCGGGTGCATTTATGGATCGCGCTGTGATTGAAGGGGATCCGCACCGGCTCATCGAAGGCATGGCTATTGCAGGGTATGCCATCGGAGCAAGTAAAGCGTATGTTTACATCCGTGCCGAATATCCATTGGCTATCGCCCGGTTGCGGATTGCACTTGAACAAAGCAAGGAAGCCGGCTTTCTGGGGTCTCAAATCTTTGGCTCAGATTTCAGCTTTGAGATCCATATCAAGATGGGTGCCGGAGCATTTGTATGCGGAGAAGAGACTGCCCTGCTCGAGAGTATTGAAGGGAAACGGGGAATGCCTAAACCTCGCCCTCCTTACCCTTCGGAAAGTGGGTTGTTCGGGAAACCAACAGTCATCAATAACGTCGAAACACTGGCAAACATTCCAACCATCATAGAAAAAGGAGCTTCTTGGTTTGCATCTATCGGCACCGCCCGAAGTAAAGGGACCAAAGTATTTGCATTATCAGGAAAAGTCTCCCAAACAGGGCTTATCGAAATTCCTATGGGAACCACCCTCCGCGAAATCATCTTCGATATGGCAGGAGGGATCAGGAACAATAAAGCATTCAAAGCGGTGCAAATCGGTGGACCCTCCGGAGGATGCATTACAGAAGCCAACCTTGGTATTGAAGTGGATTACGATTCCCTGATATCGGTAGGTGCCATGATGGGCTCGGGAGGTCTGGTGGTGATGGATGAAGAGACTTGCATGGTGGATATAGCCAAATTTTTCATGGACTTTATCCAGCGTGAGAGTTGCGGCAAATGCATCCCCTGCCGGGAAGGAACACGAAGGATGCTGGAGATCCTTGAAAGTATCACCCGGAAACCAGCACAGGGAGAGCGATATGATGCTCTTAAACGGTTCAAGGGGATCATGCAATTGGAGAAGTTGAGTGCAGTAATCAAAGACACTTCACTATGCGGCCTGGGGCACTCTGCCCCTAACCCGGTGTTGAGTACGTTAAAGTGGTTTAGGCATGAATATGAGAGTCATATCTTCGAACGGAAATGCCCTGCCGGAGTCTGCACCTCGCTGAGGACGTTTACTATTGATGTGAATAAATGCACCGGATGCACAGTGTGCACCCGAAAATGCCCGGTGAATGCCATTGTTGGCTCGAAAAAAACGCCCCACTTCATCATAGAGGATAAATGTATCGGCTGTGGTGCATGCGAAGAGGCCTGTAAATTCGATGCTATCACTGTAATGGTTTAATTCATAAGAACATGGAACTAACGATAACGATCAACAACAACCCGGTGAAAGCAGAACAAGGAGAACTGCTGCTGGATGTACTGGAACGAGAAGGAATCCGCATCCCTACCCTGTGTCACATGAAGGGTTTTCTCCCTTCAGGGGCTTGCCGGATGTGCGTGGTTGAGAATGAACAAACAGGAAAGCTCATCACCGCCTGCTCCTATACAGTGGAACAGGGCATGGAGATCAAATCGCACTCCCCCAGAGTGATTGAAGCCCGTAAGACGATCGTTGAACTGCTGCTCTCAAATCATCCCGACGACTGCCTCTACTGTGTTCGCAATGGCAACTGCGACCTGCAGAATCTTGCCCGGGAACACTGCATCACCGAACGCAGAATCAGTGGAGAGAAAAACCGGCATCACCTTGATCTGTCAAGTGCCAGTATCGTGCGCGACCCGGCCAAATGCATCCTCTGTGGAAGGTGCGTAAAAGTATGCTCCGAAGTGATGGAAGTGTCGGCAATCGACTTCATCAACAGGGGCAGTCAGACCCTGATCGGACCCACGTTTAACAAAGGGTTAAACACGTCAAGTTGTATTAACTGCGGGCAATGTATCATGGTTTGTCCGACGGGAGCCCTCTCTGAAAAAAATCACTTCGCTGAAATCAGGGATGCTCTCGGGGATCCATCGAAAACCGTTGTGGTTCAATATGCACCGGCCATTTCCGTTACGCTCGCCGAAGAGTTTGGGATGGCTCCCGGAACCGATGTGAACGGACTCCTGAATGCTGCACTTCGGAAAATTGGGTTTGACAGGATATTCGATACCACTTTCGCAGCTGATTTGACTATTATGGAAGAGTCGGCTGAGCTTATAGAAAGGATTAAGGATGAGGATCATCTTCCTTTGATAACCTCTTGCTGTCCGGCATGGATCAAGTATGCTGAAGAGTTCGCCTGCGATTTTCTCCCGAACCTCTCCAGTTGTAAATCTCCTCAACAGATGCTGGGAGCTGTACTTAAAAGCTATTATGCCGAAAATTCCGGCATTAAACCGGAAAACCTGTACGTCGTGGCAATTATGCCCTGCCCGGCGAAAAAATTCGAAGGGCAACGTGAAGAGATGACGCAGAAAGGGATCTCTGATATCGATGCCGTACTGACAACCCGGGAGTTGGCAGATTTCATCCGGCTATTTGGCATCGGAGTGGATAAACTGGAATCCGAAACGGCTGACTCGCCACATGGGGTAAGAAGTTCAGCTGGTAAACTATTCGGAGCCTCGGGAGGAGTTATGGAGGCAGCGCTGCGAACAGCCTGTTTTAAACTCACCAATAAAGAATTGAAGCAGTATAGGATCCAGCAAGTCAGAGGTTGTGCCGGACGAAAAGAGGCAAAAATCCAGATTGGCGATTTACAACTTGGTGTAGCGGTGGTAAATGGATTGTCCAATGCAAAAAAATTGCTGGATGAGATCCGAAATGGGAGAAATGATCTTCATTTTATCGAAATCATGGCTTGTCCGGGAGGATGTATCGGCGGTGGTGGCCAGCCACTTGGTAAACATCCGGATGTTATCCGGAAACGTATGCAGGCGCTCTATCAGATCGACGAAACAGAAACCATCAAAGTCTCCCATAAAAACCCTGAAGTCCTCGAACTTTATCAGAACTTCCTGGGAAGCCCCCTCAGTCTGAAAAGTCATAAACTACTCCATACAACCTATTGTCAGCGCGATGTACTCCTGTAATCCCTCAAACCAATGAATTACCAGGCAAGACGGCAATTAGTATATACGGTGAAAGACCGGTGCAGGGTTTGTTTCACCTGTGTGAGAGAGTGCCCGGTAAAGGCAATCCGGATCAATAACGGCCAGGCTGAAGTGATGAACGAGCGGTGCATTGCCTGTGGCAATTGTGTAAAGGTGTGTAGTCAGGGAGCAAAAATCTACCTGGACACTACGGGTGAAGCCGAAGAACTATTACGTACACCCGGATCGGTGGCTGCCTGCATAGCGCCGAGTTTTCCTGCCGAGTTCAACGAAATCACTGACCATACTTTGTTGGTAGAGATGATCCGCAAGCTTGGATTTGACTATGTGGTGGAGGTAGGATTCGGAGCCGATATGGTCTCCCTGGAATACAACAAGCTTTTCGACAATCCGGAAAATCCGTCTGTTATTTCCAGTGATTGCCCTGCAATTGTCTACTATATCGAACATTATCATCCCAACCTGGTTCCTTCATTGGCTCCGGTTGCCTCTCCAATGGTCGCCACCGCCCGGATTGTCCGTGAGCTTTATGGGTCAGAAACCAAGGTAGTTTTTATTGGGCCCTGCATCGCAAAAAAAGCTGAATCCACAGAAGTTGACGCTGTACTAACCTATGTAGAACTCAGGGAACTGTTCAAGCGTAATAATGTAGTTCCAAAACCAGGTATGGCTTCCAGTTTCGACCCTCCTCTTGCCGGGAAAGGAGCCATTTATCCTGTAAGCCGGGGTATGCTGCAGACCGTAAACAACAGTGACGATATTTTCAAGGGAGATATTGTTGTTGCCGAAGGGAGAGAAAACTACAAAGAAGCCATTCAGGAATTTGAATGCGGGACACTGAAGCATCACCTGGAACTTCTCAGTTGTGAAGGATGCATCATGGGGCCGGGGATGAGCAAGCCCAGCCAGAAATATTCACGACGTTCTCAAATAAGCAACTATGCCAAAAAAAAACTGGATCAATACGACCATCTGGAATGGCAAAAAAATGTCAGGAAGTTCGCGGGCCTGGATTTCTCCGAACAATTCTTCCCCCGGGACAGAAGACTTCCGCTTCCCACAAAGGAGGAGATTGATCATATTTTGCTGGAGATGGGGAAAACCAGGCCCGAAGATCACCTGAACTGCGGTGCTTGCGGATATCCGTCCTGCACCGAACATGCGATTGCCATCGTTGAGGGCCTGGCCGAAAGTGAGATGTGCCTTCCATATACCATCGAAAAACTTCACCTTTCGGTAAAAGAACTTAACCTGTCAAATGAGAAACTAGCCAATGCAAGGCAAGCTCTCAAACAATCTGAAAAACTGGCAGGCATGGGGCAACTATCAGCAGGAATTGCACACGAACTGAATAACCCACTTGGGGTAATCACCATGTATGCAAACATCCTCCTGGAGGAGTCTGGCCCGGAGGATCCTGCGCGGAAAGACATTGAACTTATCGTTGAACAAACAAACAGGTGCAAAAACATCGTTGGAGGGTTGCTCAACTTCGCCAGGAAAAACCAGGTAAAAAAAACCGAAACAGACATCGAAGCCTTCTGTAAAAAAAGCCTTCGATCGGTGATTATCAGCGACAATGTATCTATGAACTTCCGTTCAGAGATGCTCGACCCGCTAGCCATGGTGGATCAGGACCAATTTATGCAGGTGCTAACAAACCTGGAGAAAAACGCCGTGGAAGCGATGCCCGACGGGGGGATCCTTTCACTTCTCCTGAAAGATACTGCCGATGAGATCCGGATCTCTATCTCTGACACCGGAGTAGGTATATCGTCTGAAAACATTGAAAAGTTGTTTACCCCGTTTTTTACCACCAAAGAGTTGGGAAAAGGAACCGGGTTGGGACTGCCACTCGTTTATGGCATTGTAAAAATGCATCAAGGGAAAATTACCGTCGAATCGAATACGGACCCTTTAAAGGGATCAGTTGGTACCCGTTTCCGGATAACCATACCCCGAAATTAAAATCAAAATTAGTAACAAATGAAAACAATATTATTGGTCGACGACGATCCTGATCAACTGGAACAATTGAAGTTTCACGTATTAAGATTCGGATACCAGCCCATCACCGCCTCTTCCCAGAAAGAGGGAGAATCGCTGTTAGAAACCATGAAACCTGATCTGGCAATTATCGATCTCATGATGGAAAATCAGGATAGTGGATTTATTCTCAGTTACAAGATCAAAAAGAAATATCCGGATGTCCCGGTCATCATCGTCACCTCGGTAACAGCAGTCAGTGGCATGAAATTCAGTTTGGAAACTGAGGATGACAAGCGTTGGATTAAAGCCGACAAGTACATTGAAAAAGGGATTCGACCCGATCAGCTTCACCGGGAGATCAACAAACTCCTGAAAGTCTGACCACAAAAACAACACGCAATGAACATGCTGAAAGTATTGGTTGTAGATGATGAACCCGGTATTCGTACAGGAGTGACAAGGGTTCTGCGGAATTTCACAGTCGGTTTTCCATTCATGGATGACGACTTCGGTTTTGAAACGTTAGAAACAGGATCCGGGGAGGAGGCCATCGAGATTCTTGATAAGGAATCCATTGATATCGTATTGCTTGACAACAAGCTTCCCGGGATCTATGGTATCGAAGTATTGGAATATATCCGGCAGCAGGAATATGATACCCAGGTGATGATGATAACCTCTTATGCTTCCCTCGACCTTGCCGTGAAAGCTACCAATAATGGCGCCTTTAATTTTGTTCCCAAGCCATTTACGCCGCAGGAGCTGAAAGCTGCTATGGAGAGTATCACCAAACATCTCTTCCTCAAACGAATGACAAGAAAACTGAACGAACAGGGCAAACAGGTTCGGTTTCAGTTTCTTTCGGTACTGTCACATGAGTTAAAGTCTCCCATCAATGCCATCGAAGGATACCTTAGGATCATGCAGGAGAAACAGGCCGGGAACGACATCGATGATTACCAGGTTATGGTATCGAGATCCCTGGAACGGATCAAGGGGATGCGCGGCCTTATTATGGACCTGCTCGACCTAACCAGGATAGAGAGTGGGAAGAAAAAACGGAACATTAATCGGGTTGATATTACAGAAGTTGCCCGAATGGCTATGCACTCCATGGAACCAATGGCAATCCAGAAATCCGTAAAAATCCATTTTTCCGGAGATCAACCTCTCTACATCAATTCCGACCTTTCCGAGATCGAGATCATTTTCAACAATTTGCTGTCGAATGCTATAAAGTATAACCGTGAGGGAGGTGAAGTTTTTTTTAAGGTTGAGGATAATTCTCTGGAAGTAACTATAGATGTGGAAGATACAGGACTCGGGATGAGTGAAGAAGAGACTGGGAAACTATTCAAAGAGTTTGTCAGGATAAGAAACTCAAAAACAAAAGATATTACGGGAAGTGGTTTGGGATTGTCGATCGTAAAAAAGCTGATCGATCTGAATCACGGATCCATCACGGTTTCCAGCCAGCCTGACCAGGGAAGTCATTTCAGGATCACTTTCCCTAAAAACTAAGCCTGTTTGTCACGGTGACAAGAATTACAACCCCACTAAATTCAACCTGATTGTCATGCAAGAACCGATTTCCCACTAAATTCAGCCTGTTAATCCTGCAGAATTTTCGTAATTTTATCGCTGATTAAACCGGAACGAACCGATGATAGATTTACGCAGCGATACCGTTACCCGTCCCACTCCCGGGATGCTTGAGGCAATGTTTTCAGCCAGGGTGGGCGATGATGTATTTGGAGATGACCCATCAGTCATTGCCCTTGAAGAAAAAGCTGCCGCCATGTTTGGGATGGAAGCCGGCCTATTCTGCCCTTCCGGCACCATGACAAACCAGATTGCCATCAACGTTCATACCCGTCCGGGAGATGAAGTTATCTGCGATGCCAATTCCCATGTCTATAAATATGAAGGTGGAGGGATCGCGTTCAACTCCGGAGCCTCGGTGAGGCTGATCCAGGGCAACAGGGGCCGGATAACTGCAGAACAAGTGGCAGTTAATATCAATCCCGACGACATCCACCATCCGGTATCCAGACTTGTTGTGGTCGAAAACACCTCCAACCGCGGTGGTGGCAGCTGTTATGATCCGGCTGAATTAAGACGGATCAGCGCTGTGTGCCGGGAGCGCTCCTTGAAACTACACCTTGATGGCGCCCGCTTCTTCAATGCCATGGTGGCTACCGGCATTGATCCACTGGAGACGGGAGGGCTCTTCGATTCCATATCGATCTGCCTCTCCAAAGGACTTGGTGCACCAGTGGGTTCCCTCTTGCTTAGTACCATGAAGTTCATCCGTCAATCCCGGCGGGTGCGGAAACTTTTCGGAGGAGCTATGCGGCAGTCGGGCTACCTCGCAGCCGCCGGGATTTACGCCCTCGATCATCATATTACCAGGCTCGCCGACGACCATGTTCGGGCGGCCAGGATTGGGAAACTTTTGCAAACATGTCCATTTGCTAAACATGTTGCACCCATTGAAACCAACATCATTATTTTTAGCCTTACCGAAGCGATGACCAATGAGCTGTTTCTTGCCAAGCTAAAAGAGGCAGGGATCTTTGCCATTGGCTTTGGACCTCAGACAATCCGCATGGTTACCCACCTCGATGTGTCAGATTCAATGATTGAGAAATTGTCGGGTGTATTGGAATTATGCTGACCAGTGTGGACAAGACACTACTCCTTGATGATTCTAGATGTTATTTGTGGCGCAGGGATCTCCGGCCAGCTCGATCTCTAGCGTAGAATGCTGAATTTCTTGCTGCAGCAAAGCTTTTTGAACTTCTGTTTTTAACGGCTCAAAAGAGGAGAGGGGGAAATTGTGGGCTACTACAATGTGGGCAGTTAGTGCATTTTCGGTTGTGCTCATCGCCCACACATGAATATGATGCACATCTTTGATCTCTTTCGAGGATAAAATGGCAACTTTCACCTTCTCCAGGTCTATCCCACGAGGAACGCCATCAAGTGCCAGGATCGTACTGTCACGCAGCAAACCCCAGGTAGATATAAGGATCACGATGACAATTGCAAAACTGACAGCGGTGTCAAGCCAGTACCATGCGGTAAAACCGATGATGATTCCAGTACCTACCACTCCCAGGGATACAAACGCATCTGCAGCAAGATGAAGAAAAGCTCCCTTAATGTTGAGGTCCTTCTCCCGGTTCTTGAAAAAGAGCAGTGCAGTGACCGTATTGATGATAATCCCGACCCCCGCAACCACAGCCATGTAATCTCCCTGAACCGGCTGTGGCTCTTTCAGCCGGGCGATGCTTTCCAAGGCGATGGCCCCGATTACGATTAGCAGGATAACCGCATTTAGAAGAGAGATTAGGATTGTGGACTTTCTAAGACCGTAAGTGAATGTCTGGTTCGGCTTAACTTTGGCCAACCGAAATGCAACCATTGCGAGGGTCAAACTGGCTACATCACTCAGGTTATGGCCGGCATCAGAGATTAGCGCCAGGGAATTTAGAAAAAACCCGGCGCCAAACTCAATGACAACAAACAGAAGGTTGAGAAGGATTCCAATGATAAATGCCCTGTTGACACCGCTGAGTTCGGTCGATCCGGTTTGATGATGCGAATTCAATTCCGTCTAAAGCCACTTAATGAATGGGACAAACGGAGCTGTCTTCCGGGCATATTCTGCCCAATCACGATGTTCGCTGAGCCTCTTCTCCAGCATCGGAACTCCAGAAACGAACCGAAGGGTCAGGGTAATTAAAATAGGGCTGATAACCGTCATCCAACCACCAGGGATTCCAAGTGCATAAAACCAGATCCCCCACCAGATAAGAGCTTCCCCGAAATAGTTTGGATGTCGTGTGTATTTCCACAATCCGGAATTTATCAGTTTCCCTTTATTCTTTGGATTCTGTTTAAAAAAGGCGAGCTGCATGTCCCCGACAGACTCAAACATAAATCCGATTCCAAAAATCACCAGGCCAACAGTATCCAATGTGGATAGAACCTCCCCGGGATTGTAGTTGATGTACCAGATAGGATATGAGACGATATACATGAAAAGTCCCTGAAGAAGAAATATCTGTAAAAAACTCCTGAGGATAAAATTGTTCCATGTGTCGCGCCAGTGTTTGTACCTGAAATCCTCCCCTTTTCTCCTGTTTCTCTGGAAGATATAAATCGTCAACCGCATCCCCCAGATCAAAACCAGAAAAGCAATAACGAGTTTCCGAATGTCGAGGTTGGGAGCCATCGATAGTGAGAATGCAGTAACAATGATGAATCCAGGTCCCCAGAAAAGATCCACGATGGAATTGTCCTTGATCAGTAAAGCCACAATGAAGGCCAATACCATGAAACCAAGAATAACGAGTGCTACCTGCCAGTACATGAAATCAATTACGAATTACGAATTACGAATTACGAAATTAAAAATAAAAACAACGGTTATAACCAAAATCCGGCATCAGGCATCCGGCATCGGTTTCTACTTCAGCATCAATGAAACAGCCACAACGCCAGGGCCTACATTGGCAACGAGCACTGGAGAGACATGGTCCATAAAAAGTGGCTTTTTACCGGTTAGCTTTTCCATCTCACCGGCATAGTATTCAGCTACTTCTTGATTGTTGGCATGAGTGATGGCATACTCCCAGATCTTCTCTCCTTGAAGAATTTTCCGTACAATAGTTAACAACTTCTTATGGGATCCTTTAATTGATAAGGACTTGCCGGCAATTTCCGCTTTCCCTTCCTTATCGATTTCAATCACAGGTTTCAGATCCAGCGTTCGGGCAACAAAACTTTTAAAGTTACTGATCCGCCCCGACTTAATGATGTAGTTCAGGGTTGGGATGGTGACACGGATATAAGACTTTGATATCCAGGTATCTATTTTTGGAAGAATCTCCTCAAGTGACATGCCATCTTCCACTGCACGGGCCACACGTAAGACAACCAGACCAAGGCCAGCAGAAAGAGAGCGAGAATTGTAGATATATGATGGTTTCCCGCTGCTGTGACCGATATCCCTGGCAGACTTCGTTCCGTTCTGGAAGGTGCCACTGAGTTTTTCGCTTATGAAGAAGCCCAGCGTTGACGTATAATGCGTAGAAAGATACTCAAATTTATTCTGAAAATCCTTAACAGTGGGTTGAGAAGTAGTAGGCCGCACCTCCTTTTGCTGTTGCATCTTATAGAATTGAGGAGCGTTCATGCTCAACCTGTCGAGATAAAAACTATCCCCGAAATGAACGCTCAAAGGCATCATGTGGATCTGGTGATGATCCAGAATCTCCTTGGGAAGGTCGCATGTTGAATCGGTCAGGATGGCAATATCCGCTTTCCTGTTATGCATAACCTCTTGCTGCATCACCATATCGTCAACCTTCTGGTAAGTAATAGCTCCAAAACCGCTCAATAAGGCAAACACCTCGTCAGGATGATCAGAATGAATATGAACCCGCATTTTTTTGGGTGAACCAGCGGCAACAATAGAATCCCCATGGCTATGTAACTGATCCTGAATCAGCTTCTTATCAAGTTTCTCACCGGCAATCATCGCCTCTGTGCAAAAACGGAATGTGATCTCTTCATGAAGATCAGCAACCTCTACAGATTGATCATCGTCATCCGTTTCAGCTTTTGTAGTAATGTCATACCCTTTCGTGAAGAAATCAAGAATCCCCTCTAAAAAATAGACAAACCCTTTTGCTCCGGCATCTACCACATGGGTTCTGGCAAGAACTTCCAGTTTATTCGTAGTTTCAGAGAGTGACTCCACCGCCTTATTGTATGCTTCAAGCAGGATCTTGATAAAATCATCAATGATATCCTTCAATGTGTACAAATAATCAGCCCAATCTTTTATCACTGTGAGAATTGTTCCTTCCACAGGATTAGCTATAGCATCATAAGCATAACTCACTGCCTTCTTCATACTCTCAGCAAAAGACTGTACATCGAGTTTTCCGTCCGCTTTGAGTTCGTTGCTGAATCCATAAAGAAACTGGGCAAAGATGATTCCGGAATTTCCACGAGCCCCACTTAACGCTGCATCAGCAATCGCAGATGCCGTTTGCTTCAGGTTCTCAATAGGAATTTTTGCATCCACGATAGATCGCATCGTGGAGGCAAGATTCGTACCTGTATCAGCATCCGCGACCGGGAAAACATTGATCTTGTTCAAGATCTTTTGATGCTCGAAAATTCGCTGTGCTCCAGCGACTATACTGTAATAAAGCTGACTTCCGTCAAGCTCCCGCAGTTTTATAGCTTCTGTGTTCATTTAATTTTTTTACAATCAGAAAGTATCCCCGAATCAATAATCGCATTCAATTCCCTGATGATGTCAACGTATTGATTGCGATTACCGCATTGATACATCTCCAGGAGCGGATCTTTATCAAGCAACTGCTTAAACAAATCATCCGCATTCGGGGTTTTAGCTTTTGATACATAAGCATCATACGTGATCGAAAGAAAGGCTACATCCGGGCCGATGCCCCGGTTGTCCAACAAAAATCCGCCGGACAATTCTTCCGGATAAGCTGATATGGCCTGCGTCCTAAGATCGGTAACATCAGGATAAGAGGTAATCCTCGCCTTATCTTCAGAAAGTGAAACAGGAACATATATTTTGTAATCCGCTTTCGTTTTGTAGATGATGCATGGGGCCAATGCCATTGATCCTCCGGTATGTTCCTTTAAATCAGTTTTGGCAGCTACAGCAGGTTGTATTTTTTTGGAGCATGAGATGAGAGAAACCCCGGAAATCAGAAAAGTCAAAGACACAACGAAAAGTCTCTTCATACGGTCACTGTTTCAGGTACCATTGATGAACAAGATACTATTCAGCATGCAAAGATACGAAATATAAAGAAAGGTGAATGTATCAATTTCCGAACAAAATGTTAAAATAATGTAAATTATTGGCCGAACCACATGATTTGTATAATTTTGTGCTCCTAAAATCAATCCTATGCGTACCTTGATATTATCCTGTATTTTACTGTTTTCGTCCGCTTCTTTCATTAATGCCCAGCAGGCAGATCCTATTAACTCTCCTGTTAGTAATCCGAATGCTCCCGAAATTTCATTTGAAAAGACCGTGCATGACTATGGCACCATTGTTAAAGGCAGTAACGGAACATGTGAGTTCACATTCACCAATACCGGGAAAGAGCCATTGATCCTTTCAAAACCGATCTCTTCTTGCGGTTGTACGGTCCCTACATGGCCCCGGGAACCAATCCTTCCAGGGAAAAGCGATGTGATCAAGGTGACATACAACACCAACAACATCGGCACGATCAATAAGACAGTGACGGTATACTCAAATGCTCAGACAAACAGACTGTTGCTCTCAATAAAAGGGAAGGTGGTTGCACCTCCCGTTGAAACTATTCCCGAAAAACAGAATGACCTTGGAGCAACACCAATCAATAAATAATCGAGCTAACGCTAAGATCTGATTTCTATGCCAAACATTTCTTCCCGGGGAGAGCATATGCCCTCATCCCCTATCCGAAAACTTGTTCCCTATGCCGAAGAGGCGAAACGCCAAGGAGTAAAAGTCTATCATCTGAACATCGGACAGCCTGATATCGAGACACCCCAAAATGTGATGGAAGCTATCCGAAATATCGACATGAAGGTGTTGGAATACAGCCACTCCGCAGGAATTCTCTCCTACCGTCAAAAACTTGCGGAATATTACAAACGTAACCGGATCGAAATTACTCCTGATGAGATGATTATCACTACCGGAGGTTCTGAAGCCATCCTCTTTGCCATGATGAGCTGTCTTGACCCGGGCGATGAGATCATCATTCCGGAACCTTTCTACGCAAACTATAACGGCTTTGCCATTGCAGCTGGAGTTGTCATCAAACCCATCGAGTCATTCATCGAAGATGGATTCGCACTTCCTCCGATCAGCTCTTTCGAAAAAGTAATTACGCCCCGAACAAAAGCGATCATGATCTGCAATCCAAATAATCCAACGGGGTACCTCTACTCACTGGAAGAGTTGGAGATGCTGAAAGAGATCATCAGGAAGTATGACTTATTTCTTTTCTCTGATGAGGCATACCGCGAATTTTGTTATGACGGGAAGAAGCACCACTCTGTGATGAACCTGAAGGGTATTGAGAACAATGTAATTCTGCTGGACTCTGTTTCAAAACGATATAGCGCCTGTGGAGTGCGGATTGGCGTAATGATATCCCGTAACAAGAAGGTTATGGCCACCGCCATGAAATTCGCCCAGGCACGATTGAGTCCGCCCACACTTGGACAGATTGCCGGGGAAGCGGCTATTGATACACCGGATGCCTATATGAAAGCTGTTCTGAATGAGTATGTCCAGCGTCGCGACATCGTTGTAGCATCAATTAACAGGATGGCGGGTTGTTTCTGTCCTAATCCGGGCGGAGCTTTCTATGCAACAGCACGCTTACCTATCGATGATTCAGACAAATTTTGCCAATGGCTTCTGGATAGCTTCAATTACGAGAATCAAACCGTGATGCTGGCTCCAGCTACTGGCTTCTATTCAACCCCAGGGAGGGGAAAGGATGAAGTCAGAATCAGTTATGTGCTCAAAGTTGATCACTTGAAGCAAGCCATGAAATGTCTGGAAGAGGGGCTGAAAGTCTATCCCGGGAGGAAATGAGGCTCTCTTTTTAGCCTCACTCATACAGCAAATATTTCTGTCTCACTAGTTTAAACGCTTCGATATCGTCCTGCCACGATTGACGGATTTGCATTTCTGTGGATCCGTTCAGAATCTGTCTCTGCAGGGAATCCGTGCCCGCCAGCTTATCAAAGTAAGCCGTAAAAAAATCCGGACTACTCCCGAGATCCTTGAAAGCCATCAGCAACCAGACTAGGTTTATCCGCCCGAACATGGCAGGATGTGTTGTATAGAATTCACGAAGATCCAACCCAAGACACAATTCACCCTTATGAGGGGGATGAAGACTCTTACCAGGGATACTCTCAGGAGTGAAGGAAAATGCGAATCCTTTCATCGCTGGATGTCCGAATACTTCAAACGGATGACACGTCCCCCTTCCTATACTTATATCGGTTCCTTCAAAAAAACAAAGTGACGGATAGAGGTAGATAGCGTTTATCGTAGGCAAATTCGGGGAAGGCGCTTCCGGAATCTGGGCAAATGTATGATGTGTCCAGTTCACCAGGGGCACGATCCCCAAATCGCATTGAATGCCATCCTTCAACCATCCTTCACCGTTAACCATCCTTGCATACTCGCCAATAGTCATTCCATATACAACCGGCACCGGGTGAAGCCCGACAAATGAAGAAAAACGGGAATCGAGCACTGGCCCGTCAATGTAAAAACCATTCGGATTAGGTCTGTCAAAGACAAGAAGAGGGATACCCTTTTCTGCACAGGCTTCCATCACATAACTCAAAGTAGAGATGTAAGTATAGAACCTGACACCAACATCCTGGATATCAAAAACGATAAGATCAACCCCCTCCAAGTCCTCTTGAGATGGCTTCTGTTTTTTCCCATATAGAGAGATCACTTCAACTCCTGTCAGGCTATCAATCTGGTTATCTAAATGTAGCCCCGCTTCAACCTGCCGCCTGAATCCGTGTTCTGGCGAATATATTTTTACAACATCACACTCCAGTGCAATGAGGGTGTCAACCGTGTTAACACCTCGAACCACAGAAGCATTATTTGCAACAACGCCAATCCGTTTCCCCCTGAGTATCGGTAAATACTCGTCGGTTCGCTCAAGTCCAGTTAGAACCTGACCATCAGCCTGATTCAAGCTAACCGCTGAAGTAAGCCATCCAACAATAAAAAGAAGAAATAACTCTTTCATAACTCACAAGTTCACCATTGCCGTGTCACTCCATTCCTCGTAATGACAATACTCACCAGTCGACAAAGTTCCTCCACAAATTTACTACTTTTGTAACAGCAATCCATCTCCCATTGAACACCGAACTCTTTATCGCCAACCGGATGATAGCCCGGAACAAGGCTAACTTCTCCAGGCCTATCGTGATCATTGCTATCATCAGCATTGCCCTGGGATTGTCGGTTATGTTTCTCTCAATAGCTATCCTCAGTGGGTTTCAGAAAGAAATCCGGGAAAAGGTGATAGGTTTCGGTGGGCATATCCAGATCACCAGTTTCGAGGAGAATCAGTCGTTCGAGCCCAATCCCATCAGAAAAGATCAGGAGTTTCTTCCCTCACTGAAAAACATTAATGGCATCAAACATATCCAGGTTTTTGCGACCAAAGCGGGCATCATCAAAACAGAGGACCAAATCCAGGGAGTGGTTCTAAAAGGGATTGGAAGTGATTTCGACTGGTCTTTTTTCGACAGCAAGATCAAGGAAGGAAGGCATTTCCAGCCAACGGATACGAGCCGGACAGATGAAGTGATAATCTCACGAAAACTCTGTAACCTACTCAACCTGAGGCTCAACGATGATTTAAGAATGTACTTTATTGCCGATGACCGCGTCCTTGGTCGCAAATTTATCATTGTCGGCATCTATGAGACAGGGCTTGAAGAGTTCGACAATATGTATGTAATAGGTGATATCCACCACATCCGCCGACTGAATAATTGGGAAACGGGAGAGGTCGGTGGACTGGAGATCCTTATCGATGATTTTTATGAGATCGACAAACTTGGGAAGGCAGTCTATCAAAGCATTGGTTTCAGCCTCGATGCATCCACTATTAAACAACTATACCCCCAGATATTCGATTGGCTTGCCCTGCAGGATATCAACGTACTTATTATCCTGATCCTGATGATTCTGGTGGCTGGAATAACGATGATCTCAACTCTGCTGATTTTGATCCTGGAACGAACCGGTACCATTGGCGTGTTGAAAGCACTTGGGATGAATAACCGGTCGGTACGTAAAATTTTCCTCTATCAATCGGTATTTATCATTGGGTTAGGAATGCTCTTCGGTAACGTTGCCGGCTTCGGTTTGTCGCTTCTTCAGAAACATTTAGGCTTGATAACACTACCACAGGAATCCTACTACATGTCTGTTGTGCCAATACACCTTGATGGCTGGAATATCCTGATATTGAACCTGGGGACATTGCTGGTTTGCTACCTGATGCTTATCATCCCTTCCATGATCATCACGCGGATCAGTCCGATCAAAGCCATCAGATTTAGCTAAGCATCAGATATTGCTCAGAACCATATTCAACTCTTCCAGTTTAAACGGTTTTGTGATATAATTATTCATCCCTACTTCATAGCAGGCATCTTCATCCTCCTTATGAATATTGGCCGTGATGGCGCAAATATACACGGGATCGATTTTGGTATCAGATTCTATCTCCCTTATTTTTTGGGCAGCGTCCAAACCATTCATCTCCGGCATCAGGATATCCATCAGAATCAGGTCAAATTTACCCGGCTCAAACAGGTTAACCGCCTCTAGCCCATTCTCAGCAAGAGTGGTCTCATGGCCAAGTTTTTTTAAGGTCACCAACGCAACCTTTTGATTGATCAGATTATCCTCAACCAACAGGATTTTCAAAACCTTCCTTGCCGAACCGGATACTTCCTGAAACTGGCTGTCGCCAATAATCCTGAAGTTTGATTTTTCCCCGGGAATTGCCATCTGCATTGCTTCTGCCAGTTGTCCAGGGAGAAAAGGCCTGAGCAATACAACCTGGAATCCCGACTGTTTGATCAATTCCGAAGGGAGCTCCATATCCTTTGAAGCGATTAATATCCTTGGAAATTGAAGCCAATCGCGTTTGTTGAACAACTCAGAAACAAGATCTGCCGAAGTATTCAACGAATCATATTCGATGACGGTAAGATCAATCGGCTTCCCTGCCTGGAGTTTGTGTTTCAATAATTCAAGTGCCTCCGGAATTGAATCCCGTTCCTCAATCTCACAATCCCATATCAGCAGGTAGTTCTTCAGAATGGTTCTCCGTACCTGGTCCTGATCCACCAGAAGGATCCTTCTGCCCTGAAGCATCGACACGTCGAGATGGGTCTCCTGCTCAACCAGCCGGTCAAATTCAACCGTGAAGGTAAACGTCGAGCCAGCGGCCTCCTTGCTTTCGACAGCTATCTCCCCGTTCATCAGTTCGACCAGATGCTTCGCTATAGCAAGTCCAAGGCCGCTTCCTCCATACTTCCCTTCCTTGGTATTGACGCGTGTAAACGAGTGAAAAAGATTTTTCAATTCATGTTCCGGAATACCAATTCCAGTGTCGGTTACCCTGAAGCGGATCCGGATTATCTCCTCATCCCATCCGGCAAACTCAATGGCGATAATAACCCTTCCCTCATCGGTAAACTTAACGGCATTGTTTACAAATATCTGTAACAGCTGGCGTAACCTTCTAGGGTCACCCATCACATGATCCGGGATCTGGGTGTCGATATAGGTAAGTAGTTCCAGCCCCTTTTCCTTACACTTCTCAAGGGTTCCCGATTCAATTTCCTGCATCAATTGGGTGATGGCGAGAGGAGAAATTGAAAGTTTAATTTTCCTGTTCTCTACCTTAATGAATTCCATGATGTCGTTCAACACTGACATCAGGTTTGAAGCTGAGTTGACGATAATATCAATGTATTCAAGCTGCTCCTTAACAAGTCCGGATTGTTTAAGGATATCTGCCATGCCAACAACTCCCGCCATGGGAGTGTAAATTTCATGAGACATGTTGGACAGAAAGAGGCTTTTTGCCTTGCTGGATGCATCTGCAAGATTGCGTGCTTCAGTTAGCTCTTTTTCTGCTACCTTCCGCTCGTTGATATCAATTAACACACCTGATATTGTAATGGGATCTCCCATGATGTCCTTCTCAATAACTTTTCCCCGGTCGTAAAACCATTTCCACTCGCCACTTTTTGATTGCAACCGGTATTCCGCTTCGTAAAATTCAGTCTCTCCAGCAATATGCATCCGAATGCGTCTTACTGCCTCATCATGATCGACAGGATAAATCCGTTGAATGGCTTCATTGAAGTTTTTAGGGAGTTCTCCTTCTGTGTAGCCAAGGAGTCTCGCACGTTCGGGATTAAAATAGATCGCACCCGTTTTATATTCCCAATCCCACCAGGCCATATCAGCTGCTGTCAAAGCCCGCTCCATCCGGGTCTTGATATCTTTCAGGAAGGATTCACTCTCTTGAAGTTTCCCGTGAGATTCAAGGTAGATCTTTTGCAGATGGTTCCATTGCTCAGTAGCTGAAGTCAGGATCCTATTCCTGTTCTCCAGCTCTTTTATCCGTTGGTGAAGTTCTTCAGACATAGGATATCGATTATTTTAAATCAGGGTAAATGATATCAAGTCCACAATTCAAATGGGTCAAGTAGTTAAGAGCCATCAAGACAAACTCAGCCGGAATAATGCTTCCATGCTGTGGAAGGATGGCATCGATCTCCAAATCCTTGATCTGGTTTACAAATCCCCTGGCTGCTTTCCTGGAAGCCATATAATCGAGATGAAAAAGATTGAGTTTCAGTTGATGCTTTGCAAAGTCATCGACCACCAGTTTCCACTCCATATCTACGGCAGCCCAGATATCACTGGAAAAAAGAAATTTCGAGAATGTATCATATGTCGTAAAAGCACACGGAGAGTGCAGAAACGGAGAGGGAATGAATCGGATCATCTTTCCTGAGGTGAACCTGTATTCCGGATGATCGTTAATATTGACCGATTCAAATAAAAAATCACGGAAATGGCATAGTAGTGTATGAGTGCGGGCAGAAGCGATTACTTTGATATAAGGGTTTATATCGACCCAAAGAGGGAAGGAGGCCGCCACATCCGGGTCCTGATGGGATAGCACTTGCGCAACAACACGCTCTGGAGGGAGTATCTGTGCAACCCGGTTCCTGACAAACTCAAAATGTCCCGCTCCTCCCGGATCAACGATGATGGCTTCGTCATTATCGACAATCAGGTATGTGTTGGAACGAAAAGCCGTAGCTTCCGGAACGCCGAGCCAGAAGATCTTATGACCGGCATCCTGAAACAGGATAGTTGGATAGTTATATTCCTCCCGGAACACCTTTCCAAACGCTTTAAGGTCAATTGAATTCATTAGCAAGTTATTTCTTGGGGAGATGTAACCCACACTCTTTTAAATCCGGATGTTCCCACCACCAACGGCCTGCACGGATATCCTCTCCCGGGAGAATCGCCCGAGTGCAAGGAAGGCATCCGATACTTGGATAACCTTTATCATGCAGCGTATTGTAGGGAACCTTATTCTCCTTGATAAACGTCCAAACATCCTCATGATTCCAGTCAATCAATGGGTTGACTTTGATCAGGGCAAGATCAGCATCCCATTCCAGCAATCCAATGTCAGCCCGCGTAACGGATTGGTCTCTGCGAACTCCGGTAATCCAGATATCCATCCCTGTCAATGCCCTTTTCAACGGCTCGATCTTACGGATATGGCAGCACATTTTTCGGTTCTCGACGCTGTCGTAAAAAAGGTTGATGCCTTTATCATACACCATCTTCTCCACATGTGACGCTTCAGGGAAAAAAACCTCAAATGGAAGTTGATACCGCTGCCTGGTGATTTCGAGTAACTCGTAACTTTCCTGCAATAACCGGCCTGTATCGAGAGTAAATAATTTAAAGGGTTTCCCGATGCCAGCCAGCATGTGCGTTAAAACCTGGTCTTCGGGTCCCAGACTACTGCTAAAAGCAACCTTACCGGGATGCCGTTCCAGGAAAAATTCAATCAAATCAACAGGAGACAAGGAATTAACATCGTTAATATATGTTTCAAATCTGTTCTTCATGGCACCTTAAGAAAATCTAATCAATTTGTGAAATTACTAAATTCCCTGTACTACATGCAACTTTCGGCATGTAAAATAATCGTAATTTTGAGTTTTATCATGAATCTATGCACGTCCATTTTATAGCTATTGGCGGAAGCGCTATGCACAACCTGGCAATAGCCCTTCACCTGAAGGGATACTCAGTTACCGGATCGGATGATGAGATCTTTGAACCCTCAAAAAGCCGACTGGCAGCCATGAGGTTACTCCCACAAGATGAAGGGTGGTTCACCGAACGAATTCACTCCGGCCTCGATGCCGTGATCCTCGGGATGCATGCTAAAATCGATAATCCGGAGCTAAAACGAGCTGAAGAACTCGGAATACGCATCTTCTCCTACCCTGAATACCTCTTCGAACAAGCTAAAGATAAAATCCGGGTTGTCATCGGCGGAAGCCACGGCAAGACCACCATAACTGCCATGATCCTGCATGTTTTGAAAACGAACGGGATCGACTGTGATTTTATGGTAGGGGCTCAGCTCGAAGGGTTTGATGTAATGGTTAAACTCAGTAAGGAGGCGGATGTCATGATCTTTGAAGGCGATGAGTACCTCACATCTCCCATTGACCCACGGCCTAAATTTCATCTCTACCGCCCCAACATCGCACTCCTGAGTGGTGTAGCATGGGATCATATCAACGTATTTCCAACATTTGAGAACTATGTTGATCAGTTCAGAGAGTTCATCCAGTTGATATCTCCGGATGGGACATTGGTATTTTGCGACGAAGATGAAGTCTTGAAACAAATTTGCAGGGAAGGCAGGGAAGATTTAACACGATTCCCATATACAACACCGCCATACCGGATTGAAAAAGGCATCACGCATTTGATTACACCGGATAGCTCCTATTCACTTCAAATTTTTGGACAGCATAACCTGTTGAACCTGAATGGAGCCCGACTGGTATGCAACCAGCTCGGCGTTTCGGATCTGGCATTTTACCAGGCCATCACAACCTTTTCCGGCGCTTCCAAACGGCTGGAGCTGTTAGCTCAGAACGAAACATTTTCTATGTTCAAAGACTTCGCCCATGCTCCATCTAAAGTGAAAGCCACGATAAATGCTGTGAAAGAACAATTTGCTGAGAGAACGATCGTAGCCTGCCTTGAACTACATACATACAGCAGCCTGAGTGAAGGATTTTTACACCACTATTCAGGATCCATGATGGAAGCCGACATAGCGATCGTCTATTTCAATCACCATGCAATCCAATTGAAGCGTTTGCCGGAGATCACTGCAGAACAGATCCGAACAGGATTTAGTCAACCCTCTCTGGAAGTATTTGATGATTCAGGAAAATTGAAAGAAAGACTTTTGGAACTTCCCAATGAAAACATGGTCTACCTAATGATGAGCTCCGGAAATTTCGACGGCATAAACTTGAAAGAGCTGTATCGGTAATAAAAATTTCGTTATTTCGCTACCTCGTTACTTCGCTTTTCCCTTTTAACTGTTCATCGAAATTAGAAACTCCTCGTTGGAATCTGTGAATTTCATCCTCTCCTTTAGGAACTCCATCGCCTCTAGGGGTGTCATATCGGCCAAATGATTCCGGAGGATCCAGATACGTCCCAGGACATCTTTTTCAAGAAGCAGGTCTTCGCGACGAGTACTTGAAGCAACAATGTCAACAGCCGGCCAGATCCGCTTATTGGAAAGTTTCCTGTCAAGCTGAAGTTCCATGTTTCCCGTTCCCTTGAACTCTTCGAAAATCACATCGTCCATCTTGGAGCCTGTGTCGGTCAAGGCAGTAGCAATAATCGTAAGGGATCCGCCATTTTCGATCTGGCGTGCAGCACCAAAGAAGCGTTTAGGTTTTTGAAGTGCATTGGCTTCTACCCCACCCGATAATACCTTCCCGGAAGCCGGAGCTACCGTGTTGTAAGCACGGGCGAGACGGGTAATAGAGTCAAGCAGGATCACCACATCATGTCCGCACTCAACCAGTCGTTTAGCTTTTTCAAGAACGATATTGGCTATTTTTGTATGGCGTTCGGCTGGTTCATCAAACGTTGATGAGATCACTTCACCCCTCACACTGCGTGCCATATCTGTAACCTCTTCAGGTCTTTCATCAATCAATAATACGATCAGGTAGACATCTGGATGATTGGCAGCGATTGCATTGGCAATCTCTTTCAATAGAACTGTTTTACCTGTCTTTGGCTGTGCAACAATCAATCCCCGTTGACCGAATCCAATGGGTGCAAACATGTCAATGATACGGGTCGAAGCTGTGCAATCTGGATGACCGGTAAGTTTGAATTTCTTCATCGGGAAGAGTGGTGTGAGAAAATCGAACGGGATCCTGTCACGGACATCTTCCGCTTTCTTACCATTGATCAGTTCTACCTTTATTAACGGAAAATATTTTTCTCCCTCTTTCGGAGGACGAATAGTGCCACGTACTGTGTCGCCGGTTTTCAGGCCAAACAGCTTGATCTGCGACTGGGAGACATAGACATCATCAGGGGAGTTCAGGTAGTTGTAATCTGAGGAGCGAAGAAATCCGTAGCCATCGGCCATGATCTCAAGGACTCCCTCAGTGCTGATGATACCCTCAAATTCAAAGGCGTACTCCTCACGATGACGTTCCGGTATATGTTTCCGTGGTTGCTCACGATGTTTTTTATCGTCAGGCCGCTGAGCGGGTATATTCTCGCTGCTCGTTACAGGCTCTTCTTTCATGGTCTCCGTCGACAGATCAATAGGGGGCTCAATAACCTTGGGGACCTCATTTTTTGTTTCAAAAATGCGATTTTCGGGAGTGTTATTAAAATCCTTTGCTTTGACCACAGGCTGTTCTCTTGAGACTTTATTCGGTGTCTCCTGTGGAGGTCTGGGTTTGGGCCTGTTACCTTGTTTATCAGTTTCTTTACGTGGACGCTCTACTTTTGGTGGGCGTCCACGTCCACGTTTTACCTCTTGTTTTTCGTTGGCAATTTCATCCTGGGTAGGATTCAACGCCTGATGGTCAAGTATTTTGTAAATCAACTCTTGCTTCTCGAGCTTATCCACTTTAGGGATGTTCATTGATTTCGCAATCTCACGAATCTCCGACAGCTCTTTACTGTCGAGGGAAATAATGTCATACATTGAATGTGTGTTTTGTGTTGTATTGTCTTTGGAAAGAACCTATCGGAAAAGAAAATTTCAACCTTGAAATGGGTAAAAGAAATAACTTGAATGGGTTAAAGAGAAAAATATGGGAATCAAATTCTGTGCAAATATAATTAATCTTAGCCAATTAACAAAAAATTTGAGTTTCTTTCCTAATTTCGCATAACAAACTCTTGAATAATTGACAAACCATGATTCAACGTATCCAAACAATCTTCCTTGTGCTGGCTCTGATCTCCGGTGCACTGGTATTCTATTTTCCACTGGCTGATTTTTATCATGAACTGTATGGAAATTACAAGCTTTTTGCAACGGAGCTGAAATCAATGGATCCCGACCCGAAAATGACTACCTCAATCTGGTTTAACTCACCACTCTGGCTTACTGCAGGAGCGTCTTTGATCCTCACCCTGACCTCAATCTTTTTATATAAAAACAGGAGAACCCAGTTACGGCTAGTTGCCTTCAATATTCTGCTCAACGTCAGCTTTGTGGTTCTGGTTTTTATCATCTACTCAAGTAAGATCACAAAACTGACCCAGATCGAGCCTTCGTATCAACTTGGTATATTCTTCCCCCTGATCTCACTCGTTTTTCTGATTTTAGCCAATCGCTTTATCCGCAAAGACGAAGAACTCGTCAAATCAACCGACAGACTACGTTAACCGTAAGACATTTGACCTGGGACGAAGGACGAAGGACGAAGAAATATATGGCAAGTCATGTGCAATTCAGGGTAATTCTATCTCTACCTCGGAATATCTAACACCTCTAAATCCCTGAATTCTTTCCCTTCAATCCTCATTCTTACTGCCGTGTATGATTTGTGGAAACCAAATTTCCCTGCTGCACCTGGATTGATAAATAGAAGTTCATGGGTTTTATCATACATGACTTTCAGGATATGTGAATGCCCGCAAACAAACAAATCTGGGCTGTTTTGCCTGATCAATTCTTTGACTTCCCTGTCATACCTGCCTGGATACCCACCGATGTGCGTTAAGAATACGTTGGCCTTGTCTGCTTTAAAGAACAGTACTTCAGGACATTGAATCCGCAAATCCTTCCCATCGATATTTCCATATACTGCACGAAGGGGTTTGATGTTTTCCAATGCAAGGTACGTTTCCATGTTGCCTATATCCCCAGCATGCCAGATTTCATCGACATCCTTGAAAAAGTCAAGTAACCGATGGTGGAAAAACCCATGTGTGTCCGACAATATACCCACGTTCATCTCTCCACAAAAATAAGGGAATTATGAGAGGTAACACCTGCTTAATAATTTGTACTTTTACATCAACAGAATTTACCTGAGCCATATGTTAGAGTATCTTATTGGTGGATCAGCCTTAATCCTTATCATCGGTTTCAGTATTATCTTCTGGAAACTAAACCGACCTTCAACCCGTCAGGGAGCTGGATCAATAGAAGAATTATATAAACAACTGGAGGAGGTGACCTCTCAAAAGAGGGTTGCCGAAGAGAAGATCTCCTGGCTGACAGAACAACTCCAGGTTGTTACACGCGAAGTTCAGAAGAAAGAGAGTGCAATCCTGGAACTGAGCAGTCAGGTTTCACGGAAAGAGGCTGAGATCAAAGCAATGACGGAAAAATTCACCGATCAGAAGACTGAGATTGAACAACTTCAGGATAAATTCAAAATCGAATTCAAAAACCTGGCAAATGAAATCCTGGAAGAGAAAACACAAAAATTTACAGACCAGAATAAAACACGCCTGGATGAGATTCTGAAACCATTGAGTGAAAAGATCCGTGACTTTGAGAAAAAGGTTGAAGAGACTTACGATAAAGAGTCGAAAGAGCGCTTCTCACTAGGCAGGGAAATCAAAAACCTGGCGGAACTCAACCAGCAAATCAGCAAAGAGGCAAATAACCTGACTAACGCGCTCAAAGGGCAATCAAAGGTTCAGGGTAATTGGGGAGAGATCATCCTGGAGAGCATCCTCGAAAAGTCAGGATTGATGAGAGACCGGGAATATGTTGTTCAACAATCCTACGTCAATGAACATGGGCGACGGCTACAGCCTGATGTCGTGGTCAATTACCCTGGCGACCGGCATGTCGTCATAGACTCAAAGGTCTCACTTACTGCCTATGAACGGTTCGCATCCACAGACCACTTAGAGGAGCAAGAGGGTGCCCTGCGTGATCATATGATATCGATCAAAAATCACGTGAACGAGCTAAGTGCCAAGAACTATCAGGATCTCTATCAATTGAAGAGCCTTGATTTCGTCATGATGTTTCTGCCGGTCGAACCTGCCTACCTTGTTGCCATGCAGGGAGATCCCGGTCTTTGGAATTACGCTTATGAACGAAGGGTGCTTCTGATCAGTCCCACCAACCTGATTGCTGCCTTACGCATGATATCCAACCTCTGGCGCGTGGAGAACCAGAATAAAAACGCTTTGGAGATTGCCCGGCAAAGTGGTGAACTCCTGGATAAACTAGCTGGTTTTGTAAATGACCTTACCGACATCGGGTCAAAGTTGGATTCGACCCGAAAAAGTTATGATGCCGCTCTGAACAAACTCTCTACCGGAAAAGGAAACCTTGTCAGACGGGCTGAAAAAATCCGGGAACTCGGTGCCAAATCCAGTAAGGAACTCCCCGCGCAAATGATTGAAAATGCTGATGAAGAATGAAAAAAGAAAATTTTATTTTCGGAATGCATCCGGTTATCGAAGCAATCAAATCGGGCAAAGAGATGGAACGGGTTTTACTCCAGAAAAACCTCCGGGGAGAATCCTTTCGCGAACTTTTCAACCTGATCCGCGAGCTTGACATTCCCTTTCAATTCGTACCGGTTGAGAAGTTGAACCGCCTTTCCAAACAGAACCACCAGGGGGTGATTGCCTATGTTACTGACATATCCTACCAGAAGATCGAAGATATCCTGCCTCTCCTCTATGAACGTGGTAAAGTGCCCCTCATCCTGCTCCTTGATGGCATCACCGATGTCAGAAATATGGGGGCCATTGCACGCACAGCTGAATGCGCAGGTGTCGACGCCATCGTCGTACCGTTGAAAGGCTCTGCACTGATCAATTCAGAAGCAATAAAAACATCAGCCGGAGCTCTCTATAAAATACCGGTGTGCCGCACAGCGAACGCGAAAGAGACTGTCAGTCTGATGAAAGATAGTGGGTTGCAAGTGATGGCAGCCACCGAAAAAGGGAGTCGGAGTTATACGTCGGTCGAGTTTATGAGTCCGCTTCTCTTAATTATGGGATCCGAAGGAAAGGGCATCTCCGAAGAACTGTTGTGTCTGTGTGACGAACACATCATGATCCCCCTTGCAGGAGAGATTGAATCACTCAACGTCTCGGTCGCATCAGGGATCTTCCTTTTTGAGATAAACCGGCAACGGAATCTTTAGTGTTCTATGAAACGTCTCTTTCTGCTCACCCCTGAATGTATCCTTGTCATCTACATTCTCCTCTTTTTCGGGTTCAACCATCCTGGTCAAACGTGGGACAGGGTTATATGAATATCGACGGCGGGATTGTGAACAAGACCTTCACGGGGCTTGCCGTAATCTGGTTGCCTTTTTTTCTGTTGGCACATCTCATCGCCCTGATCACCGGGCTTCCAGCCGACGGATATAGCCTGGTCTACCAGTACGCGATTGCATTCTCAACACTCTTCTATCTTTGGGCAGGGTGTCGGGTCCTGTTCAACCTGCTTCGTAAACTTGGAGCATCCATAAATACTGCATCACTGATTACCTTTTCGATTGCGCTGGGCACCAATATCATCTTTTATGCAGTGATCGAGCCATCAATGACTCACATTTATTCATTTGCATTAATCACCTTTTTTCTCTGGACCGGATACCATTTCTTCGAAACCAGGAAACTACATTGGTTGCTTGCCCTTACCTCTATCTATAGCCTGATCCTGCTCATCAGGCCAACCAATGGTCTGATTCTGATCCTTCTCCCTTTTATTTCAGGGAGCTACCGAGAGCTGAAGAGTACCTTCATCTTCATTGTCCGAAAAAAGGGGTGGCTCATCCTTGTCCTACTGGTCTTCACGTTAATCGTTTGTATTCAACCCCTTTTCTATTACATTCAGTCCGGAAAACTCTGGATCTATTCCTATGGGAATGAAAAGATGCAGTTTCTTGATCCCCATTTTTTTAGTATCCTGTTCAGTTACAATAGAGGATGGTTTGTCTATACACCGCTGGCATTTCTATCCATGGCCGGCTTCGCTGGATTATACAGAATAAATTAAACCCGGTTTTATTCCCTGCTCGCCTTTCTTGTCCTTATTATTTATATCCTCTCTTCCTGGTGGATGTGGTATTACGCCAGTAAATGCGGACAAAGGGTCTTCATTGATTTTTATGCGGTTGTAGCCATCCTTCTGCTATACCTGTTCCAAATCCACTCTTCAAAGGCATGGAGGATTACCTGCAGTATCATGATATCAGTGCTTATCCTTTTTAACATCTTCCAGTTTTATCAGTTTACGAAATGGATATTCCCTGTGACAACGATTACCAAAGAAATCTTCCGGGACTCATTTTTCTCCATAAATCCCAAAGCACGGGTTTACCTGTCGGGAGAAGGAATCGTCAGCGAAAAGACCTTCAATCATGATATGGAAGCAATGCAGGGATGGGGAAACGGATGGAGAAATGAGGATACATTCAAACCATTTCCGGATAGCTCTGAGAACCATGTCTCCTGCATCGAGGATGAACATCCTTACGGCATTGGGATTGAACTTGATCCATTTCCCCTCTTTAAAACCCATACCAGGATCGTAAAGGTATCAGCCAGGGTTTGGTCGACAGACAGAAGAACCGAATCCAGTCTTGTATGGCATCTGACGGGACCGGATGATTTCTCCTGTTACAAGGCCTTCTATCTGGAGTCATATGTCAGGAAAAATCGCTGGACCCCTGTACAATGCGCATTTTATCTGCCATCAGGGATGCCTGAACAACTACGGATGAAACTCTACTTTTTCCATCCCATGAAGAGCGCTCCGCTATATATTGATAACTTCCAGGTAGATTTCATGTCCCTTGAGGATCTTCCGGAATTCAAGAGAATTGAAGGAATTTTACTATCTTGCCCCTACGAAATTCATCAAGAAAGATCTGACTAATGTACATCGTTAAAATACAAGGAACTTCAAAAATCCCCGATTTCATTCAGATCAGGGATGACGATTTTACCCTGATCGCCTATTTCAGGATTAACAATCCAAGACGGGCGCTGAACCGATGCCGGCTGATCGACAAACAAGATCAAATCATTGATCTGGCAAAAAAATTACCCTACGGAAAGATCCAGAAACTTGAAGTATAAGCTGTGTTGTCTACATTTGTAAAATAAAATTCCTTCAACATGCCTGGAGACCTGATCATAATTCTGGATAAAGTATCTGTCTATCAGAATGAAAACCTGATCCTTGCCAATGTTTCTCTGACAATAAGCAGGGGAGAGTTTGTCTATCTCATCGGACGGACTGGCACAGGTAAGAGTAGTTTGATGAAAACCCTGTATGCTGAGTTGCCCGTTCGTGTGGGGACTGCCGGTGTAGCAGGTTATGATCTGAGAAAAATTCGCAGGCAGGAGATCCCATACCTCAGGCGTAAATTGGGCATTGTCTTTCAGGATTTCCAGCTTCTGATGGATCGTTCAATCAATGAAAATCTTCAGTTCGTCATGCACTCCACCGGCTGGAAAGATTCTCTTCTGATGACCAAGCGTCTCCAGGAAGTACTGGCAAAAGTGGGACTTCAGACCAAGGGGAATAAACTGCCTCATCAACTATCAGGGGGTGAGCAACAACGTGTTGCAATTGCAAGAGCTCTTGTAAATGACCCTGAAATCATTCTGGCGGATGAGCCAACCGGAAATCTTGATCCCGAAAGTTCTGAAGGGATAATAAGCCTGTTGATGGATATCTCTAAAACAGGACGGGCCGTCCTGATGGCAACACACAATTACGCAATGTTTGAAAAGTATCCCTCCCGTACGCTGAAATGCGAATATGGGAAGGTGATCCCTGTAAATTAAGTTCCCAGCGTTGCCACCATCACAGCCTTGATCGTATGCAACCTGTTTTCAGCTTCATCAAATACGATGGATGCAGTTGATTCAAATACCTCTTCCGTGACTTCCAGACCATCGAGATTGTACTTTGTATAAACCTCACAACCCACTTCTGTATCCTTATTATGAAAAGCGGGGAGGCAATGCATGAACTTCACCTTCGGGTTACCTGTCTTTTCCATCATCGATTTGTTTACCTGATAAGGCAACATCTCTTTGATCCGCTCATCCCACAACTCTTTTGCTTCACCCATGGATAGCCAAACGTCGGCGTAGACAAAATCCACACTTTTTACCGCTTCGTCAATGTTTTCTGTTAGGGTGATCTTTCCACCTGTCTCTATGGCAATGGTCTGGCAACGCTCAACAAGTTGCTCGTTGGGCCAGTATTTCTTTGGTGCAAAAGCTCGAAAATCCATTCCCATCTGGGCTGCACCTACCATCAGGGAGTTTCCCATATTATTCCGGGCATCCCCGCAATAAACAAATGAAATGTTATGAAGAGGCTTGTCTGAGTGCTCTATCATGGTCAGAAAATCTGCCAGGATCTGTGTAGGGTGAAACTCATTGGTAAGTCCGTTCCATACCGGAACCCCTGCATAAGCAGCCAGCTCTTCAACAATCTCCTGTCCAAATCCGCGGTACTCAATACCATCATACATCCGTCCCAGCACCCTTGCAGTATCCTTCATGGTTTCTTTCTTGCCAATGTGCGAGCCTTCGGGGCCAAGATAGGTAACCTGTGCTCCCTGATCATAAGCAGCCGCCTCAAATGCACAACGAGTGCGTGTGGAGGCCTTCTCAAATATCAGTGCAATATTTTTTCCCTTCAGTTTTTGTTGCTCGACACCTGCATATTTTGCTTTTTTCAGATCCAGCGAAAGATCGAGCAAAAATTTTATCTCCTGGGGAGTGAAGTCCAGCAACTTTAAAAAATTCCGGTTTCTCAGATTAAAAGGCATACTTTTTTAAATTACAAATTACAAATTATCAATTATATATATTCACCGTCTCACGTCTCACGTCTCACATCTCACATCTCACGTCTCACATCTCACGTCTCACCGTGCAAATGTATGATATTATTAGAAGGCGCCAAACCTCAAACCCGCCGTAAACGTGATAGAATGACGATTATCAGTTAGCATGCTGTTAAAAATGTTATTGCCTTTATCTGCTGAAAGATAATTGTACTCAGCACGGAGATACGAATTTTTCACCGGATTGAATTCTACTCCAACTGTGCACCCATATGTTAGTAAACCCCTGAGTTTTCCATCATAAGCGTAGAGAGATGTGACTGAACCATCCGGATCGTTCATATATTCTCCGCGTATGCTTGTCGCAAACCATTTTGTAAAACGGTAGGTAGCCTGAATGAAACCCGATATACCCGATGCTGTTTTAGTTGTGTCGGGAGGCTTTTGCGCGTTTCCATAAAAACCAAAATCAGCCTGGCCGACCAAGAGTAAGTTTTTTATAGGATTTACTGTTAAAATGAGATTGTTGTATAAATAAAAATGGTTTGATTCAGAGGTGACAATGGATGCATTTCCCAGCATATTGTTATAATTCACCGAAAAGATATTTTTGTAGGTATACAGAAAGGTCGCTCCACCGTAAATGCGTTTGTTCTTGCCATAAGCAAGTGTATATTGATTCCCCACGTAAATGCCCGCATAAATAGATGGAGTCAATTGTCCTGACACCTTAACCCCAAGGAAATTTCCTGTTTCAAAATAACCTCCAACTGTTACTGTACTGATCTGATTCTTGATTGGATAAGAGGATTCATATCCGATGGGATTTGGAAGGTAACCGATATCGACCCACAGCGTTTTATAGGCACGAAATCCGAAATGAGCCTCCTTCATATACTTGATGAACTGTTCTGCAGGCGTTGACCGAAGATTGGGAACATCTCCAAACTGTATTAAAAGCTTCCCGCGAATATTTTTTGAATCATATTCCAGCCAGATACTGGCCACATTGAGCCTGAATTCATCAGCAAAAGGGCAGTTTGATGAGAACTCCATCAGGTTGGAGGTATCTCCTGCCGGATCATCAAGAACAAACGCATAATATGCATCAACATATAAACTCGCATCAAAGTTATTAAGTAATCGATGAAACTTGCTTTGCTGTCCTGGAGTCAGCGTATCGCTTTGCGCCTGAAGGGTGCTGACTAAACAAGTTATCCCGACAAAGACAACAATTGAGCTCAAAATCAGCTTGTGACATTTTCTGGAACGGTGTTTGTTCATGGCTTACTGTCTTGGAGAAATAGCTGAAGGCGTTGAAGGTGAAATTGGAGGTGTAGTCTGAGGTTCAAGATCAGGCAATACATTGCTGATTCGCTGAAATGCTTTCAACCCAAAATCGGGCAGCGTATCATAAATGTGTTCAAAAAAATCTGCCTGGAAGTCTTCGAAAGGGACCCAATCAGGAGAGTTATAAAATGCATAAACCTCAACCGGGAGGCCGTTTTCCGTGGGCTGTAAAAGTCGGATCATCAACGTTGCTTCCTGATTGATAACAGGCTGATTCCGTAGATAATAGGCCAGATATCGACGAAAAACGCCCAGGTTGGTCAACTCTTTATCTTTCGGAAACCAAAAATCGACTGCGAAGCCCTTCATACGAAGCTCCTCACTAAACCCCTCACTAACTGCCTCAATCGTCCTCACATCCACAAGAAAGGAGCGCTTCATTCGTCGCCCCCCTGCGTCATCAAAGCTACGCCAGTTTATAAAAGAATCGGTGATCAATGCATAGGTAGGCAGCAGACTTACGGAGTTATCAAAGTTTCTTACTTTGACCGTTACCAATGCGATATCAAATACAGTTCCATCAGCGTTGAACTTTGGAGCTGAGATCCAATCACCAATTTGAATGGATTTGTTTGCCGAAAGCTGAATCCCGGCAACAAATCCGAGAATACTGTCCTTAAAGATCAACATCATCACTGCCGACATGGCTCCGAGTCCAGTTAATAAAGTACCTGGGGATTTTCCTGCCAGAAGAGAGATTATGATAATCCCACCGATGACAAACGTGATGATTTTTCCTATCTGAATATAACCTTTGATGGGTTTGGCGTCAGAAACCTCAAACTCCTGGTATATCCTCTGTACTGCATTAAGGAACGAAACCACAACAAGAATGAGAATAAAAGCGATATAGAGGTTGATTCCCAATTGAATGTATTTGACTGCCATCGGATGAGAAGTAACGGAAGCATCAATGGTCACATTCAACAGGAGTGCCGGAATCAGCAACGCCAGTCGTGTAAATACCTTCTGCTCGTAGAGATGGTCATCCCATTGGCTGACTGAACGTTTAATCAACCGTTGTAAAACCCGGTTGATGATATACTTGGCGATGTAGTATACGATAACCGAAATGAGAAAAATTATAAAAAGTGCTGAAAAATCAACCATATAACCAGCCCAAGTGTCGCTCAGTCCCCAACTCAGTAGAAGATCTTTTAACTTTTCACCATACGTAATTGCAACCTTTTCCGTCATAGTTTTATCATTATGGAACAATTACTTGCAAAGATAATGGATGAATTTGAATAGTAAAGGTTTTCCCCTCTTTTCCAGGATCTCCATCCAGGTGTACATATTTACCCTTTCTCCGTTTAACAATAACCTCCTTGCCCTGGATGATCTCCAGAAATGGAGTTTTATCAAATTTTTTAGTAAATACCAGTGGAGAAAGGAGTATGATTTTCCAAAAAGGGAGTTTCCGAAGGATACAAACATCAATCAACCCATCATCGAGAGATGCCTTTGGCGCAATTGTTGTATTATTCCCAAACTGGCTCGAATTAGCAAAACTTATCATCAATGCTCTCCTCTTAAACACCTTCCCGTCAATCGATATCGTATATTTCTTGGGTTTGTATTTTCTGTATGCCGCGGTTGAAATGGAGAAATAGGAAAAAAAACCACGCTTGTCTGCTTGTTCAAATTTACGGGCGACATGAGCATCGAATCCAACCCCGGCAACATTGACAAACAAAGAACCATTTAATGTTGCTGTATCAATCTTCTGCCGATTTCCCTGGTTGATAATTTCGATTGCTTTCCTGAAATTCATCGGAAGTTTCAGGTGTCGTGCCAATCCATTGCCAGAACCGGTTGGGATGATGGCGAGTGCTGTGTCGCTTTCAACAAGCCCTTGTCCAACTTCATTTACCGTTCCGTCACCGCCAACGGCTACGACAACTGCGGCGCCTTGTTCAACAGCCTGTCTGGCTAGCGTGGATGCATGGCCTCTGGCTTCTGTAAAAAGAACTTTTGAGTTATACTTTGACTTGTCAAGGTATCGGTCAACCACCTCCCTAATCCTCTTCTGCCGGCCTGCTCCGGAAACAGGATTAACGATGAAAACGATATTTTCATCAGGATATATCGAAGAATCCGTCATGGTAATGACACCCGGTTTTCAATCATCCGGTTGTTATATTGCTGAATATATGCTTTTATGAATTGTTCCATCTCTTTTGCTGCTTCTGGATTAGTTTTTATGAGATTCTCCTTGCTTGCCCCGTCAGCTAATACTTCATATAGGGAGAGGCTTTCAGAACCATTAAACTCTAGGACATACCCCCCCTTTATTAAGGTATATATCCCTGAAACATAATGTACAGAGAAATGTTTTGCTGATCGATCCATCATATCGGAACCAAAAGCGATGAAATCCTTGTCATAACCCATGTAACTTAAAAGAGTTGGCACAATATCGGTTTGCTGAGCTATCTCCCTGTAAATGCCTCGCTTACTGTCATCCGGAAAAAGAATCAGTATCGGAATTGCATATTGTCCAACGGGACCCCGATAATAAGGGAAATATCCTTCTGAGGTATGATCAGCAGTAATTACGATGATCGTATTCCTGTACCATGGCATCCGCTGTATAGTGTCAATGAAACGGCCCAGTGAATAATCTGAATACATGATACTTTGTTGGATCGGTAACTTTCCCTCCCGGAAAACATGCTTATACTTTCCCGGAACAAAATATGGATGATGAGCTGAAAGTGAAAATACCGAAGCCACGAAGGGTTGCTTCATCTCATTTAGGTGTTGAGCAGTAAATTGAAAGAACTCCTCATCCCTAATCCCCCATTTACCATCATAATCTCTCTCATTGTTATACTCTGTTCGTCCGAAATAGTGATCGAAACCTGTCGCTCGTGTATACACATCATATCCCATCGTTCCATTACTGCCCCCATGGAAGAATGCCGAACTATAGCCTTTTGGTTTAAGCAATCCGGCAATGCTGGTGTACCGGTTCCCGGCATAGGTCGATTGCGTCATTGCATCATCCATCAAACTCGGGATAGATGAAAGTATGGTTGGAATAGCCATGATAGAGGTCTTTTCATTGGCAAATCCTTCAAAATAAGTGCCCCGCTGGATCAGGGAATCAAACACTGGCGTAAATCCACGATATTTACCTCCATCCAAATGTTTATTTAAAAACCCTATATGCTCCCTTGAAAAACTCTCCATCACAATTATCAACACGTTGTACGGTTTGAATCCCCCCTTCTTCCCAGAATGAACAGGTGTATAAACCCTCTCCAGATCAGATTCCGACGAAAAATAGTTCTTGAACTCAATGTTCTGGTGTGTTAAGGTTTTGATAATTGTAAACGGTGTATTTAATACCAATGGGACATCTTTGGCGGAAACATACTTTCCTGCAGTTAACAAGCTTATTGGCCTCAACTGGAATCCTCCGCGAAATCCGATTACCATGAGGGCGATAATTGCAGCAAAAATTACTGAATTGATGCCGTAATAGCGAAAGCCTTTTGTTTTTGGAGAAGATTCAGAAATTCGAATCCTGCGACAAATCAAAACCATGAGGAGAGTAAATCCGATCCAAAGAAATTGAACGTACCAGAAATCTCTGATAAACTGGGGAATCAATTTGTCGAAATCGCCCCCCACCTCAACATATTTAAAGATGTCGGAGGTTATCCGCTTTAATGTAAACCTGAAATAGATAATATCTACGAAATTAACCATCAATCCAAGGGCGTTGATCACATAGAAGTAACCGTTGGCAAACCACTGATAAACTTTCCTATAACGGAACTTGAAGGGAACGGAGTTCATCAGGATGAACGGTAGATTCAGTAGCAGGAGAGCGGAGAGATCAAAGCGGATGCCTGCAATGAAGATCCATATCAATTCTGTAAACGAAAGGGACTGAAAATGAGAAAAGTTAAATAGGTAGAAAAGAATACGGGACAGAAATAACAATAGCAGGACTACCGCTAGTTTTAGTATCATTACAATATAAATATTGCCAATGAAACGCTTCAGATTAGAACGTTTCGTTCCGGAGGTCCGCTTTGATCCTTTTTTTCGAACTCTTTTACCCATATATCCCATGTTAATACTTACAAAATTACTACTTTTGACCATCTTTTCAAGAATGAAAAAAACCACGATGGGAGAACTTGTATTTGCAGGGAACAAAGGGAAAGGAGTGCGTTCCGATTGTTTCATTTCACTCGAACTGACTTCCAGCGGAGGCATCCAGCTGGAATTGAATTCCAAAGTGGATGTCCTGTTTGGAAATTCAATCCGGAAGGAGATCCAAATTATCCTCAATCACTTCTCCATCCAGAATGCAATGGTTAAGGTCGAAGATTCCGGGGCATTGCCACCCGTGATAGCAGCACGGCTTGAAGCCGCTATCAAAAAAACAATCCCGGGAGAAAATGAGTTTATCATTCCAATGTTAGATGAGAACCAGTACGCGACCACCAGGGACCGGAACCGTTTCTCCCGCCTCTATCTCCCCGGGAATACTCCTTCATTGATGATCAATGCCGCTATCCACCGCCCCGATGGCATTATTCTCGACCTCGAAGATGCGGTTGCCCCTGATAAAAAGGATGAAGCTCGCTACATGGTAAGGAATGCCCTGCGTGGTTTTAATTTTTACGGTGTCGAACGAATGGTCAGGATCAATCAGGGGGAACGGGGATTGGACGATCTGGATTTTATCGTTCCGCACAACGCGAATCTCATCCTCCTGCCAAAATGTGAGCATCCGGAGCAGGTTCATGCTGTGAATGTGCGGATTCAGGAAATTCAACAACATCATAAACTGCAGAATCCTATCTGGATCATGCCTATTATCGAAAGTGCCATGGGAGTGATCAATGCATATTCAATTGCCTCGTCAGCAGAGAATGTGGTATCTCTGGCAATCGGTCTGGAGGATTACACAGCCGATATTGGGACCCGGAGAACCGCGGAAGGATCAGAGAGTTTCTTTGCAAGAAGCATGGTCGTCAACGCAGCACGCGCAGCCGGTATCCAGCCAATTGATTCGGTATTCTCGGATGTGGGTGATATGGAAGGGCTTGCCGCGAATGTACGTCGTTCCAAAGCCATGGGTTTCGATGGCATGGGATGCATCCATCCCCGCCAGATCCATGTGATCCACGAGACCTTTGCTCCCACGAACGAAGAGATTGAAAAGGCAAAAAAGATTGTGGCTGCTTTCCACGATGCCGAAACAAAAGGGCTAGGAGTTGTTGCCCTTGGCAGTAAGATGATCGATCCGCCGATAGTAAAAAGAGCGCTGAACACGATCCAACTCGCTGTAAAAATGAACAAACTGGATCAAAACTGGAGGGAAAGCCATGTGTAAGTATGATAAACTGGTAACCAATGCAGCCGGCAAAGTGGTTCCCACCATCGTCAACGGTAAACCGGCTGTTCCATACATGGGGATCGGTAAATTTAAACCAACTGGAAGAAAAACCGCCCCCAAAATCGTAAGTTGTGCCGATTACCCGGTTGATGGCAACAAAGTGGTCGCCTCCCTCAAAGAGGCACTGGTAAAATGCGGCATCAAAGATGGCATGACCATATCTACACACCATCACTTCCGGAATGGCGACCTTGTTGCCGTTCCCATATTTGATGCAGCCAAAGAGATGGGGATTAAAGATCTGATGTGGTTCCCGTCAGCCTCCTTCCCCTGCCATGAACCCCTGATCAACTACCTGGAAGACGGAACCATTCATCATATAGAAGGTAGTATGAATGGAGCTCTCGGAAAATTTACCTCCGAAGGCAAAATGAAAGGACTTGGCGTGTTGCGATCCCATGGAGGTCGGTACCAGGCTATACAGGATGGGGATGTCCATATCGATGTTGCCGTGATCGCCGCTCCTTCTGCCGACGCATTTGGAAATGCAAACGGTGTCAACGGTCCCGCCGCCTGCGGACTCCTTGGTTTTGCCCTGGCCGATTCACAATATGCCGACAAGGTAATTGTCGTGACCGACAACCTTGTTCCCTTCCCCTGCATCCCCTGGCAGATCCAGGGAAATTACGTCGACTATGTCGTAGTCCTGGATCAGATTGGCATCCCGGAGAAGATCATTTCAGGAACTACCGAAGTGACCAAAAGCCCCGACCGGTTGCTACTGGCAGAATGGAGCGCTCAGTTTTGCGATGAAGCCGGGCTCATTCATGATGGATTCTCATTCCAGGCCGGAGCAGGAGGCACTTCCCTCTCAATCGGGATCTACTTCGCTGATATCCTGCGGGAACGGGGGTGGAAAGCACGGTTTGCAAGAGGCGGAAGCAACAAATACCTCGTGAAAATGCTGGAAGAGGGGCTAACCGACTACATCCTCGACGGGCAAACATTTGACCTGGACGGCGTTCGTTCCATGCGCGACAACCCATCCCATGTCAACACAAGCCCTTTTACCAGCTATAACTACCACGGAAAAGGGAATTTCTCCTCCATGATTGATGTTGTTATTCTTGGCGCAACCGAAGTGGATGTGAATTTTAATGCAAACGTAGTGACCCACTCCGATGGATTGCTGCTTCACGGCAT
>Ga0265595_1000022_pt1 | contig 153425 bp, 153 predicted proteins | sample saktaG_15_FD_190148 | JGI IMG/M metagenome (GOLD analysis project Ga0265595, IMG submission 190148) | Saline water microbial communities from Sakinaw Lake, British Columbia, Canada - sak_2013_06_06_50m | ecosystem: Environmental > Aquatic > Non-marine Saline and Alkaline > Saline ... | reverse complement strand
AAAACAATGAAGACAAAGAGCAAGGCGCCTGCCCAGGTAAGGAAATAGGCTCCAAGGAAGATGCCAGCAAGAAGGCTATAGATTAAAGGCTTGATGATAACTGCCCAGTCCCAATGCCTCACATGCTCAAAAGTCAATTCCTTTTGTCTGGCATTTTTCACTGCCAGAATTAGGAACAGCATGGCTATAGTGGTAAATAGTGTTTCGGCAACATGATAGTCGGTAAAGCCGAGGATCGACCTGCCCAGAAATTCACCTGGGAAGAGACCAACTAAACCAGCGGCTATCACGCCAGCCCAGCGATTGAACAGCGCCTTGCCAATAAAATAAACCGGGATAACGGTTAAAGCACCCAGGACGGCGGGGAAATAGACGCCGACGATATCAACAGTATGCTGAGTTGGCGAGCCTAGTCCAACCAGCCAGGTAATGCCAGCCAGTAAGTATTGAAAGAAATGACAGCCACCCGGTCCGCCGCCACCGGGATAAAGCATATAGGGGTCAAATGAATTAAGGTGAGGAAAATTATGGACCAGGTTATCGACGATGCGCATATGATAATAGGCATCGACGCCGGTAAACTTTATCCAGTCACCAACGAAGACCTGGTCATAGGGAAGGGCAACTCGGAGATACAGAGCAGCTCCAAAGAATAGAGCTACTATTATGCCAGCAATAAGTCCTGGAGAAAATCTGCTCTGGCTCATCGTTAGCCCTGGCCTAGATTATAGCTTTGCCTTGATGGTAGTGCAAGGTCTAGCCGCCTGTATACATGTTGTTGTCAGCGAAAATGCCAAAACAGCATGTAGCGCAGCCTTTTAAGGCTGCCCCCAGCCTGTCATTGCGAGGCACAGAGTGCCGTGGCAATCTCGGTGGGGTTGTGGCGAGGGCTTTGTTTCCCCTCACATCCCATCCACTGAGATTGCTTCGTCGCTAGCGCTCCTCGCAAAGACAGTAGAGGTTGGCCGAGTTTGCTTCGTGGAGTTTACTGAAGGTGGTGGCAGACATGGAGCAGGGCTAAAGCCCTGCGCTACATGTCCATTCTCCCAATCAAGCCCACATGTAGCGCAGCCTTTTAAGGCTGCCAGGGGCTGGATTTGGGCAAGGCTCAGAATGACAGAGGGCGAAGGGCTCGCAAAGACAAAACAGCAGCCTGTAGTTGACTTCTTGCCGATTTTCAGATATTCTGTAGCTAATCGAATAAATGTGGTGGGGTGCCCGAGGGTGACCGAGGGCTTGATTGGCAAGCAAACCGGTGGAATTCCGGTACAGTCCCGCCTACTGTAATAGTCAGAACACCAGCCTTGCTATGTATGGCTGCCTCCGCGGAGTAAGGAGGTGGGATTTATTGTTTTTACTAATCCCCCTGCTTCCTGGAGCAGGGGTTTTGTTTTATACAACATTAAGGAGGCTTCAATGAATCAGTATAGCCGAAATTGCCTTCTTGTCCTTTTATCAGTAGCATTGCTTCTTTGTCTCAGTTGTGCTTCACCACCTCCAGCAGGCAATGTGGTCGATGACCTTGACAGGACGATAAATATTGACGAAATACCTCAGCGAATCATCTCTCTGGCGCCGAGTAATACTGAAATCCTGTTTGCCCTTGGCCTCGGCGATAGGGTGGTGGGAGTTACCGAGTACTGCAATTTTCCCGAAGCGGCTATAGCTAAGCCTAAAGTGGGTGGTTTTAGCACTGTCGATATAGAGAAGGTGGTTTCTCTTGAGCCAGATCTGGTACTGGCAACGCAAATTCATAGCAAAACAGCTATCCCAGCCCTGGAAAAACTAGGAATAACAGTCCTGGCCCTGGCACCAGGTTCCCTGGACGAAGTAATAAACGACATCAGCCTGGTAGGAAAAATTACCGGACAGGACAAGCAGGCTTCCCAGCTAGTCAACAGCTTGAGGACAAGGATTGAAGCTATAGCCAGTAGAACCCAAAATCTGGCACCGGGCCAAAGGCCGAGAGTCCTTTATCTCACCTGGCATGACCCCTTGATAACCGCTGGCACAGAAACCCTGGTCGACGACATAATCAATAAGGCAGGCGGACAAAACATCGCTTATGATATCTCAGGACATAAGGCTATTGCTCTGGAGGCAATTATTCACAGAGACCCCCAGGTAATTATCGCCTCTATCGGTATGGGGACAGGTGAAGACCTGCCCTGGCAATATGTGAAAAATGAGCCCCGATTAAAAAACACTGAAGCGTTGCTGAACGACAGGGTATACAAAATAGACGGTGACCTGGCACATCGTGCTGGCCCCCGGATAGTCGACGCCCTGGAGCAGATGGCACAATTTATTCATCCTGAACTCTTCGAGGAAATCAATTGAACATCTACCATGCCACCCATAATGTCTCCCATCTAGCTGGCAATGAAGAGCTGAAATATAATGCGATGAGGATTGTCCAGGAATGGCATTAGAACTGCTAAGGGACACAGCCATACCCAAAACCGCTGCCGTTTATCCCCTGCAATGGCGCAGTCGAGTTTACGCTATAGCCGGTCTAGCTTTACTTCTGGGGGTAGTGGTGGTAGTAACTCTAGCAATAGGCAGCACTCACATCCCCCTGGCTACTCTAGGGAATATACTGCTAGCCAAGCTGCCTTTCACCGGAGTTGAGTCCACCTGGGCAAGCAGTATGGAAACAATCATCTTTGACATTCGTCTGCCCCGGCTGCTTCTGGCTGGACTGGTAGGTGCCTCTTTGGCTGTGGCTGGGGCTACATACCAGGGTCTTTTCCGCAATCCTTTAGCCGACCCCTACCTTATCGGCGTTGCCCAGGGAGCAGCCCTCGGAGCTGTTACCGGTTTCCTGCTGCCCGTATCATGGCAAGCCGCCAGCATCCCATTACTGGCATTCGCCGGGGCTCTTTTAGCTGTAGCTGTCGTCTATTCCATAGCCAGGGTTGGGAAGACCCTGCCCATGACAACTCTCATCTTAGCTGGTGTAGCCCTGGGCGCCTTCCTGGCAGCGATTACTTCATATTTGATGATTGCATCAGGAGACAAATTGCACGGCATAATTTCCTGGCTGCTGGGTACATTCTCGCTAACCAGTTGGTGGCAGGTGACGATGGTGATACCTTATATTTCCCTTGGCATAGTGGTTATATGGCTTCACGCCCGACCTCTGAATGTAATGCAGCTTGATGAGGAGCAGGCACAGCAGTTGGGCATCAATGTGGAGCGGGTCAAGCTGATTTTACTTGGAGCCGCAACTTTGATAACCGCCGCCGCAGTTTGCTTCTGCGGTATTATCGGCTTTGTTGGCATCATTATTCCTCACGCTGTGCGGCTTATCTGGGGCCCTGACCATCGCTTCCTGCTACCGCTGTCTACACTTGCCGGAGCCAGCTTCCTGATTCTGGCTGATACCGTTGCCCGAACTATGCTAGCACCCACTGAGATACCAGTAGGTGTAATCACCGCCTTCCTGGGAGCTCCTTTCTTTCTCTATCTACTACGACAAAAAAAGAGAGCGATATTTTAAATGTTCAATTTGCGCTTAGACGAAGTTAGCTTAGGCTACGGCAGGCGAACCGTGCTGCATAATATCAGCCTTGAAGCCAGGCCAGGGGAAATGCTGGGCATTATTGGGCCTAACGGCTCAGGTAAATCGACTCTGATTAGAGGCATAACCCGCCTAATTTCGCCTAGCTCAGGACAAATTTTCCTCGATGGGCAAAACATAGCCAGCATGAGCCACTCGGATTTAGCCCGGCTGGTAGCTGTTGTGCCACAAAATCCAGTATTACCAGGACTGTTCACCGCCTTCGAGGTGGTGCTGATGGGACGGACACCACATCTGGGATTCCTTAAGTATGAAGGGAAAAGAGATTTAGCTATCGTTCAAAGAGCTATGGAGGCCACCCAAACTGCTGCCTTCGCTGAGCGCAGGATAGGCGAGCTTTCCGGCGGTGAGAGACAGCGCCTGACTATCGCCCGCGCTTTAGCTCAAGAGCCAAAGATAATCCTCCTGGATGAACCTACCGCCCACCTCGATATCAATTATCAGATAGAAACTCTTGATATAGCCCGTCAGCTATGCCTGGAGCAAAAATTGATAGTCGTGGCAACCCTGCACGACTTAAACCTGGCAGCTCAGTATTGCGACCGGCTGGTTATGCTCTGTGATGGGAAAATCCACTGTCACGGGGTTCCAGCGGCAGTGATTAACACCCAAACCGTTAAAGAAGTTTACGGGGCTGAAGTTTACGTCTATCCTCATCCGATTAATGGTTTACCAGCTACCCTTATTGCATCCAGGAAAGACACCAGCAAGCCGAACGCGAGGGCAATGTAAGAATCATGGAGATTATATTCATTCTACTTATAGCCCTTGCCATTGACCTCGGCTTCGGTGAGTTACCCAACACCTGGCATCCCGTAGCCTGGCTGGGCACATTCGTTTCCCTGGAAAAAAAAGCGGCTCCTCAAAGAGGCAAACTGGCGCAGCTAGCTTACGGCATCGGCATGGTTCTGGTGACATTGACACTAATCGTCGCACCGGTTTACTTACTGCTTGTCTATCTCAAAGAAATAAATACAGTAGCTTATGTTATTGCCGCCGGTGTCTTATTCAAATTCAGTTTCTCCCTGCGCGGCTTAAGGCAAGCGGTGAATACAGTAAAAGGATTCTTAGCCCATGATAATCTGACCCAGGCACGCACCAGCTTAAGAACTCTGGTCAGCCGTCACACTGCCGACCTCAACCAAAACCAGATAATGTCAGCTACAGTAGAATCAACAGCCGAAAATACCTGTGATAGCTTTGTAGCTCCCCTATTTTATTTCTTGTTCTTTGGTGTCCCCGGAGCAATAGCCTACCGCATAATCAACACCTTTGATGCAATGGTAGGATATCACGGGGAACAAGAATATCTGGGTAAGTTCGCTGCTCGACTCGATGACGTAGCCAACTTTCTCCCCGCCCGGATTACTGGCTTGATAATAGTCCTGGCTGCCTGGATATGCAAAAGGAACACGCTCCAGGCCTGGCACATTATGCTTCGCGACCATAAGAAAACACAGAGTCCTAACGCCGGCTGGACAATGAGCGCCATCGCTGGCGCCCTGGGAGTGCAAATAGAGAAAGCAGGACATTACAAGCTGGGTGATAACCATTACTCCCTGTCACTGGATACCATAGATGATTCCCTGCAAATGATGCTGGTCGCAGCTATTATCTGGAGCTTCTTATCCATTCTGGCGGAGGTGATATATTTTGTTGCAACCTAAGCCAATCATAGGCAAACTTGTCCCCTGTGCCCACGGCGGCATCAATTATAGCGAGCTAGAGACACTGGGGATTCCCCCGGAGACCATCATCGACTTCAGCGTTAGCTGCAACCCGTTTGGGCCACCACCAGGTATAAGAGAAGCCCTGGACAACACAGCAATTGACTGTTATCCCGACTCCGAATCCAGCGAACTAAGACAATCGCTAGCCAGGAAGCTAAATATAGGCTCAGACAACCTCATAATAGGCAGCGGCTCCACTGAGCTAATCAGGCTGGTAGCCATCGCCTATTTTGGCCCTGGGGACCTGGCCCTTATTCCTCAGCCTACTTACGGCGAGTATGAAGTCGCTTGTCACCTTGTCGATGCTCAGGTACTAAAGCAACCAATGCTGAAAGAGGCAAACTTCCAGTTAAATACAGCCGAGACAGTAGGCTTAATCCAAAGACACCAGCCTAAGGGCATCTTTCTATGCAATCCTAATAATCCCACCGGGCAATACCTGACCGAAGAAAAGGTCAAACACATTATGTCAATCGCCAAAGACAGCCTGGTTATACTTGATGAAGCTTATATTGCCTTCACCGAAAGTGCCTGGACATCCTCAGATTTAGTAAATCAGGGCAATTTAGTCATCCTGCGGTCGATGACTAAGGATTATGCCCTGGCCGGATTGCGCCTTGGCTACGCTATAGCTGCTGAGCCAGTTATCTCTGTTCTAAAACGAGCTCAGCCACCGTGGAACGTCAATGCTATAGCCCAAAAAGCCGGGGTTCTCGCACTAAATGCCGATGATTATCTCGAAAAGTCTAAGGTTAAGATTCAGGAAGCAAAGGGTTTTTTGCTAAGAGAGCTAACATGTCTTGGTCTATCGCCACTGCCATCGCAAACCAACTTCTTCTTGGTCGAAGTTGGCAATGCCGCAAAGTTCAGACTAGCCTTGTTGAAGAAGGGAATTTTAGTTCGTGATTGCACCTCTTTTGGCCTGCCAGATTACATTCGCCTGGCACCACGCACCTTACCTGAATGCCAGAAGCTCATTGAAGCTATAAAGGAGACCAGAGTTTACAGCCATGCCTGCTAAGACTTTGATGATACAGGGCACTGCCTCATCGGTAGGCAAAAGCATCATCGTAACCGCCTTATGCCGCATTTTCCGCCAAGATGGCTTTAAAGTCGCCCCATTCAAAGCTCAGAATATGGCCTTAAATTCCTTCGTCACCAGGGAAGGCGGCGAAATCGGACGGGCACAAGCAGTGCAAGCTGAGGCGGCAGGCATTGAACCCTCAGTCCATATGAACCCCGTCCTGCTTAAACCCGAGGCTGAGGCTAAGTCACAGGTAATTGTCCTGGGCAAGGTGGCTAAAACCCTGGAAGCCAGTCAATACTACAGCTATACCCCCCACCTGCTGAAAATAATCGAGAGTTCCTTAAACCAGCTGCGCTCCGCCTACGATATCGTGGTCATCGAGGGAGCCGGCAGCCCGGCGGAGATAAACCTTAAAGAAAAAGAGATAGTAAACATGCGAATAGCCAAAATAGCCAGCGCTCCTGTCCTTCTGGTAGGCGATATCGACCGGGGCGGGGTTTTCGCTTCCCTCATAGGCACTCTAGAACTGCTAACTAAAGAGGAGCGCAACCTCATTAACGGGTTCATCATCAACAAGTTTCGTGGTGACCTGGAGCTGCTAAAGCCGGGGCTAGACCTCTTGGAGAAACGCGCTAGCAAGCCTGTCCTGGGGGTGATTCCTTACTTCCGAGGCATCACCATCGCTCAGGAGGACTCGGTCTACCTGGAGGAAAGATCAACAAGCTCAGCCAATGGGAACCTGGATGTGGCCATCATACGTCTGCCTCACATCTCTAACTACGATGACTTTGACCCGCTAGAGGAACAGGGCTGCACGGTCCGCTATATAACAGCTACTTCTGAGCTAGGTAATCCGGACTTGATTATCCTGCCCGGCACAAAAAGCGCCATTGCCGACCTGATTCACTTACAGCAGCATGGATTAGCCCGAGCCATTACCCACCAGGCTGAGATTGGTACTCCAGTGATAGGTATCTGTGGCGGCTACCAGATGCTGGGCAAGAGCATCGATGACCCCTACAAAATCGAGTCCAAAGAGGGCAAAGTCGCCGGACTGGGCTTACTCGACAACGAAACTATTTTTGACCATAACAAGACGACCACTCAGGTTAAGGCCCAAGTTATTGCCGAGGACGGCTTACTGAAAGGGCTGAAGGGGATAGAGGTTAGCGGCTATGAGATTCACATGGGGCAGACCAGAGACCAGAACCATTTGCCGGCATTTCAAGTCCTGGAAACACCCCAGGGGAAGGTCAATTATTTCGACGGTGCTACTAGTAGTAACGGCTGGATATTTGGTACTTACATTCACGGCCTTTTTCACAATCCCGACTTCACGCATGCTTTCCTGAACAGGCTGCAGCAGCTCCGGGGATTACCGGCAGCCACAGCTATATCGGTAAACAGACAAGAGCAATATGATAAACTGGCTGATATAATCAGGCAAAATCTCGATATGCCCCGGGTCTATGAAATAACTCTTGGAGGAGGAAGTTATGGCTGAGAAAATTTCCAAAGGTCTTATTCATGTCTACACCGGCGATGGCAAAGGCAAGACTACTGCCGCCTTAGGCCTGGCAATGAGAGCTGCCGGACAGGGTATGAAAGTAGCTTTCATCCAGTTCATGAAAGGCATCCCTTGCGGTGAGCATTTCTTTGCATCACAGTATCACTCCTTTGATATAGTCCAGATAAGCGTTGGCGATAGCTTTAGTAAACCCAAGGAACAGCTAAGCCAGGAAGCCCAACAGACGCTAGCCTACGCTGAAAAAGAGATGCTCAGCGGGAACTATGACCTGGTCATCCTTGACGAGATTTTAATAGCTGCCAGCCAGGGCTTAATAACCACCAGGCAGGTGTTAGACTTGCTGGACAAAAAACCGGATTCTGTTGAGCTGGTTCTGACCGGTCGGAAAGCCGCTCCAGAGATAGTCCAGCGGGCTGATTTAGTTACCGAAATGCTCATGATTAAACACCCATTCAACGAGGGCACCAGCGCCAGGCGTGGCATCGAATATTGACAGGCAAAAACTTCAGTCATGGCTAATTCTTTGAACAGAGTACTAAAGGCAATAAAGCCGCTAGATAGCCCGGCAATGGCAATAACTCGACAACGCCAGGATAGCCTGACCAAGCCACATGGCAGTCTGGGCAAGCTGGAAGAGCTATCAATTCAAATCGCCGGAATCAAGGGGGAGGCGATACCCAAGCTTGAACATAAAGCCATCATAACGATGGCAGCTGACCATGGTGTAGTAGCTGAGGGAGTCAGCCTGTATCCTCAGGAGGTAACCAGACAGATGGTCCTCAACTTTCTCCACGGTGGTGCAGCCATAAACGTTTTGGCCAATCACATAGGTGCCCGGGTTATAGTAGTTGACATGGGAGTGATTGGCGGCTTCCAACCACTGCCTGGCTTATTATGTAAAATGATTGACTTTGGCACCAGGAACATGGCAAAGGGACCGGCAATGACTCGTCAGCAAGCCATAGACGCTCTGGAAGCTGGCATCGAAGTAGTCGAAGCCGAGGCAAACAAGGGGCTTGACATTATCGGCACCGGGGATATGGGCCTCGGCAACACCACCGCCAGCAGTGCTATTTTCGCTGCCATCAGTGGTGAACCGGTGGAAAAAATTACCGGGCGTGGCACAGGCATCGATAATAAGCAATTAGCCCATAAAATCAAGGTAATAGAGAGAGCCTTATCAATTAACAAACCGAATCCTGAAGACCCGATAGATGTATTAGCCAGGGTTGGTGGCTTTGAAATCGGCGGTCTGGCCGGCGTTATACTAGCCGGAGCCGCCCAGAGAATCCCGGTAGTTATCGACGGCTTCATTTCTGGAGCTGCAGCCCTCATCGCCACCAGCTTATCACCCCAGGTGAAAGATTACCTCATCGCCGCTCATATCTCATCCGAGGCAGGACATGAGCTGCTGCTCGATTTCCTTGGATTAAAACCACTGCTCGACTTGAATATGCGGCTGGGGGAAGGTACTGGAGCCGCTTTAGGCATTTTCCTGGCTGAAGCTGCGGTGAGGCTTTTGAGCCAAATGGCCACCTTTGCTGAAGCTGGCATCTCCGAAGCTGAGCCGGCACAAAGCAAACAAGGAGCTTAAACTTTGAGTTTCTGGACAGCCCTTCAATTCTTAACCATATTCCCGACTCCTCTACGCCACGAGGCCGATACTAAAGCCATGGCTCAATCCCTGACTTATTTCCCGCTGGTGGGTCTGATTCTGGGAGCAATCCTGCTCGGCCTGAACTACGGGTTGATTTTGGTTCTGCCACCTTCAGTGGTAAATGCCCTGCTCATTATAATATTAGTTATCCTAACTGGCGCTCATCACGTTGATGGCTTCATTGACACCTGTGATGGGGTTATCGCTGGCAAATCCAGAGAGGAAAGGCTGGCGATAATGTCAGACAGCCAGGTCGGTGCCTTCGGCATAGCTGGTGCCATCCTCCTGCTCCTGCTCAAATACGCATCCCTATCTTCAGCACCCATACTGCCAGCTTTACTGCTCATGCCCACACTGAGCCGCTGGGCGATGGTCAGCATCATCTTCACTTTTCCTTATGCCAGGAGCTCCGGCATGGGGCTGGCCTTCAAACAAGGAGCCAACTGGCAGCGATTGACCATAGCCACAATCATAGCCTTAGCTGTCGCCGTAGCCTTACTGAAGTGGTGGGGTCTAGTACTAATGGCAGCACTGTGGCTTGTGGCCTTCGGCATCGCCAGCTACTTCCGTGCTCGCCTGGGCGGACTTACCGGGGATAACTATGGAGCCATCAATGAGCTAGCCGAGGTTTTAGTCCTTCTACTTATCATCTTGATTGGGAGATTATAATGGCCGAATACGCTGCTTCGTGGAGTGGTGGCAAGGACAGTTGCTTCGCCCACTGGAAGGCGATTTCCCAGGGCGTGAAGGTCGGTTATCTGGTGAATTTCGTAAATGAGAACTCAACAAGAGCAATGTCTCACGGTTTAGACCCTGAACTCATAGCCTTACAAGCTCAGGCGATGGGACTACCTATAATCCAGCAAAAGGTCACCTGGGAAACTTATGAGGCAGGATTCAAAGCCGTCTTAGAGAAACTAAAGCCAAAGGGTGTTACCGGATTGATTACTGGCGATATCTATCTCCAGGAACACAAAGACTGGATAGACAGGGTTTGTGGTGAGGTAGGCATAAAGGCAGTACTGCCCCTGTGGCAGATGGACGCCACCCAGCTTCTAGCTGATTTCATCGAGGCTGGCTTTAAGGCTATCATAGTCAGCGCCAAAGCCGAATTTTTTGGCAAAGAATGGCTGGGCAGCCAGATAGATAGTAAACTGGCTGCTGAGCTTCGCCAGCTTGCGGAAAGACTGGGTATCGACCTCTGCGGCGAAGCTGGAGAATTCCATACCTTTGTTTATGATGGCCCCTCATTCAACAAACCCATAAAAATAGGCAAGACAGCCCCGGTAGCCAGGGACGGCTGCTGGTTTCTAGATATTTTGGAGTATAGCCTTGGCTAAGCAGTGTATTTTCATACTCGGTGGTGCTCGCAGCGGCAAAAGCCGCTATGCTCAAGAGCTAGCTGGCAAGCTCAGCGATAAAGTCCTCTTCGTAGCCACTGGCGAGGCACTGGATGAAGAGATGCAGGCTCGAATCAGCCACCACAAAAAAGACCGCCCTGAAAGCTGGCGAACTCTCGAGTCACCCACCAATATTGGCAGGCAAATAGAACAACGAATCGGCGATGCCGAGGTGGTGTTAATAGATTGCCTCACCTTGCTTGTCTCCAATCTGCTAGGCAATGAACCTGATTACTCAAAAGCTGAAAAACAGCTGATGGCCGAGATAAACGAGCTTATCGCCTGTATAGACAAGCTCGATGCCAGCTTCATAATCGTTTCCAACGAAGTCGGCATGGGCCTGGTGCCCGAAACCAGTCTCGGCCGTATCTACCGCGACATATTAGGCAAAGCCAACCAGCTCATTGCCCAGCACGCCAGCGAAGTCTGCCTCATGGCAGCTGGCATTCCAGTCAAGATAAAAGTAAAGCCAAGGTCGGACGAGAAAGAATAGGCAGTATAAGCATCAAATCGTTGATTTTATCCCTTGGTTATTGCTATAATATCGCCAAACTGAATAGTACATAGCTAGGGCGCTCTTAGGTGACTAAGGGCTTAATTGGACAGCAAGCCGGTGGAATTCCGGTACAGTCCCGCCTGCTGTAACAGTCAGAACACCAGCCCTATAGCTTGTCTACCTCCGCGGAGCAAGGGGGTGGGATTTGTTGCTTATTAATCCCCCTGTTCTCAGGAGCAGGGGGATTTTTGCAAATACGAAGGGGGTTCGCCATGAAACAGTATATTCTAGGTTTTCTAAGTTTACTGGCAATAATAGGGTTAACTTCATCAGTTGCTTGTATCAGTCAACCTCCACATGAGGAGACCATACCACCATCACCACCACTTACTGAAGAAAAACCACCGCAGGAGGCTAGGCCGGAGACAGAGGAATTACCTAGCTTTCCCTTAACCATCGTAGATGACCTGGGAAGAACGGTAAAAATCGAGAAACTGCCACAGCGGATTGTCTCCCTTGCCCCAAGCAACACCGAGATTCTTTTTGCCCTGGGCCTCGAGGACAAGATAGTAGGCGTGACCGACTACTGCGACTACCCTGAAGCCGCCAGGGTTAAACCAAGAATAGCTGGCTATACCACACCTGACATAGAGAAACTGGTTTCTGTGGAGCCAGATTTGATACTCGCTGAGGCAATTCATGAAAACACTGTGCTTCCAGCTTTGGAAAAACTAGGGCTAACAACAATCGTTACATCGGCAGAATCTATAGATATTGTGCTGCACGACATTACCCTGGTAGGGCAGATTAATGGAAAGAGCAAAGCAGCCACTCAGTTAGTTAATGACTTAACTCAGAGAATCGAAGCAATAACTTCAAAAACAGAAAACCTAACCCCGGAGGAGCGGCTCAGAGTCCTCTATGTCTGCTGGCATACCCCTATATGGACAATGGGTTCAGAAACTTTCATTGATGATTTAATCTGGAAAGCTGGAGGGATTAACATCTTTGCCGATGACTTTGAGAAATCCCGAGTTGTATCACTAGAGGCGGTTGTTACTGAGAACCCTCAGGTAATCATCGTCAGCGGTATGGGCGCAACGGGAAATCTGGTATACAACTCTATAAAGAAGGAAACAAGGTTGAGAACAGTAGAAGCGATGGTTAACAATCACATCTATAAAATAAGTGATGCCAATCTGATTGAGCGTCCCGGACCCAGAATAGTAGATGGTTTAGAAGAAGTAGCAAAACTCATCCATCCCGAGATATTCGGTGCACTTGAGACGGAGCCCAAGTAGAAGATGCTCAAAGGGAGCCAAGGAAGGAGATACCGGTTTCTTATGTAAATAATCATGAGTAGATATTAGGGTGCCCTCGGTCACCTGAGGGCTTAATTGGAGAGCAAGCCGGTGGAATTCCGGCACAGTCCTGCCTGCTGTAAAAGTCAGAACGCCTGCCCTAGCTTAACTAAGCCTCCGCGGAGAAAGGGGGTGAGGAAAATGAGCCATAACACGCTATAAATCCCCTGCTCTTAAGAGCAGGGGATTTATTTAATCTCAAGTTGAACATCAAAATTACTCAGGAGGCACTATGAAAACTAAACACATTGCCGCTTTTGGACTTCTAGCTACCACGGCAATAATAGCCAGTATGATGCCAGTAATCAGTCCGGAGCCAGTCCGGGCAGACCCAGGCACCCTAAAGTGGACTCGTATAAATACACCAGGAGCAACCCTCGACAAAAATGATATCGTAAGCCCATCCGAAGTCAACTGTATCGCCATCGGCTCGGATGGTAAGACTTTCTACGCCGTAGATATCGTCAACTCAGACAATACTACTGGCGGTAAAGCTCTATATAAATCAACCGACAGTGGCATATCATGGAGTGATAAGATTAGTAAGCACCTTTACCAGGCAATGACCCCTGCCGAGCAAGACAACTTCCGCGTGTGGAATGTAGCCATAGCTCCAGATAATATCAACTTTGTGGCTGTGGTTACCACTAATAGTATCAGCAATTTGCCGCGGAATGTCTGGGTGTCAACTAACGGCGGCATCAAATGGGAAGATACCAATTGTCCTGCAGCTAGCAACATCAGTACCATTGACATCTCTACAAACTACGGTAACCATGATATTGCCATCGGTACTCGAATTGGAAATGGTGGTGGTACCATCTGGATGCTGAAAGCGCCTGACTACAGTACCTGGACAGCCCAAGACTTTACCGGTGATATCATGGCACTCAAGTTCTCGCCTAGCTACAATAGTGATGCCACTATAGCAACTGTCTACTCTGACGCCACTGGAACCTACCTCAATGCTGGCCTCCATGACCTAGATGCCAACACCACTGATTGGACTACAGTCTACGGTGGGTCTCCACCAGAAATTACGACTGGAGCTGCCGGCACTTCACCCAAAGCAAATCAGATTATAACTGCTGATTTAGAGCTACCGAGTGATTTCTCCGGGCAGGCTTTGAGCTTACGCCGCTACTACATCAGCATCGATGACGCTGGGGCTACAGGCACTGCCGGCATCTATCGCTTTGATAACACCGCTGGCTACTGGTTAATGCCTGCCACTGCAACCAGGAGAATTTCTAGCATTGCCTACTATGGCACTTATGCTTCAGGCAAACTACTAGCTGGCGAGGTCCTCGGCAACCCATGTTCGGCCACAGTAATGACCTGGTTCACCGACTCACCCACTACCTGCCCTATTCCCTGCTGGTACCCAACTATTAAGCCGCCCACAGGGGCCGCTGGCACCGACAACTGCACCGGCTCAGGCTATGGTAATGCCCAAATTGCCTGGTCACCCGATGGCTCAATTGCCTATGTTGGAACAGCCAGCAGCACAGCTCTTGTAGCCGGTGCCGATTGGCCAAATCCTTACCTTAGCGGTGAAGACCTCGATGAGTCAGCTTTCTCACTAAGTCACAATAACGGCGAGACATGGAACCAGCTTGCCTTAATAGATACCAGAATCAGCCAGTTAGTTGATATTGCCCCGGCCCCTGATTGCTCCACTGTCTATTTAGCTTCAGTCAGCGACAATCTCTGCTGTTCGGGCTTCGACAGCATCTGGCGTAGTCGGAGTTCGCCAATTGGCCTTGTTTGGGAACGGGTGCTGTGTCAACCCACCACTGAACGAACTTGTGCCACAGGCCAAACCGATACAGCTATTCTCAGGCTGGCAGGAGATAAAGTTGATGGTCAAATTGTATTCTGGGCAGCCACTGGAACCCAAAAAGTAATGTGGTCACCAGACTTTGGTGATTACTGGCTTAACATCAATTCCAGGCTCACTGTCCAGGATATGGCAGCCGAAGATAGCAAGACATTGTATATCCTTAATGCCGCTGGTCAGGTGCAGAAGTTTACTTACAGCGGAACGGGGTGGACATCTCACGCTAGTATGCCTACCGGGCTCGATACTGGATACAGCATCGCTACCGCCTACACAGGCATTACACCGGATAATGATAAGGGGCATGTCATAATAGGTGGCACAGGTACAGGCATCTATGATGTTTCTTACTCCACGGATGGTGGGACTACATTCACCACTACCCGGCTACTCCCTACTCGCGGCAATACCTTAGTAATTGCCAGCTCAGGCTACAAGCATGACGGCAATATCCTGGCAATCAACTCGGGTGGAATGTATTGCTGGGGAATCTACTCTGGAGAAGATGAATGGCAAGCGTGGTGGGGCGGGGCAAGCTGGCCCAGTCCTGTCACCAGCCTGGCAATATCCAGAAACTACGGCTTTTACTTTTCTACTCCGGCAACCTGGGCTTCAGCTACCCCATATATAAGATGGTCCGCAGCTACCGCTGGGCTTGACACCGATGTTTCCCTTGGAACCGGGACACAACCAAACAGAAGGCTCAGGATTTGCGGTGGTCTGGTGTCCGGCGAGCCAATAACCGCTTGGGTTATTGACCAGCGTCTGTATACTCCACCCCAGGGCGGAGTCTGGTGTTACTCGGATACCCTATCCTGGCTTGGCCCTACCCCCACTGCACCAATAAGTCAAGCCGTGGTGAACTATGACCCTGTATCAGGAAGAGCCAGCGAGATAAACCTCAGGTGGCAGCCGAGGTCTCTATCCAGAGGCTATCAAATTCAGATAGCCAAGGACGAAGATTTTGCCTTGCAAGTCGCTGATATCGGTAGTGTTTGGGGCGGCCCCTTTTACACCCCACCTGACCTGGATGCTCCAGCCCTGGTTATACCTCCTGGCGGCGGCACAGTCACCGATAGCAATGGCAACACCTGGACAGTCCCCGCCCTTGAAGCTGGTCATAGTTACTACTGGAAGGCCAAAGTCCAGGATGTAGCTACCGGTGACGCCATCAAAAGCCCCTGGTCCTGGCGAGAAAGCTTCACTGTCAAAACCGGCCTGCCGGTAACCACTCCGTACTACGGACCCCGGTTACTGTCGCCAGATAACGGCTGTATCGGCTGCCCGGTTAAACCAATATCATTCTCTTGGTCACCCTTCCCGGAGACCGGAAAGTACAAGTTCATCCTGGCTAAAGACGCAGCGTTGACCTGTATCATTGTCGAGACAGAGGTGCCCACCAGCGCCTACGAGTACAGTGGCATTCTGGATTACAATTCCAACTACTTCTGGCGAGTGATGGCCATTGAACCGTCCCCCAGCGATTGGAGCGCTACCTTCTGCTTCCAGACCGAGGCTGTCCCAGCCCTACCTTCACCTCAAGCACCACAAGCAGCTACGCTCTGGGTATGGTTAATAATAGCCATCGGCGTGACATTGAATATCGGCTTGTTTATCCTCATCCTTCGCCGGTGACCGGGCCAGGCAAAGCCAACCAGTTCATTACCCGCCACGCCAGCGAAGTCTACCTCATGGCAGCCGGCATCCCAGTAAAGCTAAAAGAACAATAACCTCAAGCCAACTCGTAGACAATCCACTTGTATGACATTGCATTTATGTGTCTATAAGTGCTACAATGATACACACATCGAAACATTGTTGTATTATAGGGGAGGTGTGATTATGGTAATTACGAAGGAGTGGTTTACGGTTAAGGAGGCCGCTGAATACCTGTGCGTCTCCAGGAGAACTATTTACAAATTGACCAAGGAAGGCAGGTTGCCCGCCTTCCGCATCAGTCGGGAACGCCACCGCCGATTTCGCAAGGAGGACCTGGACAGGGTGCCTCGCCCAGGTGAAGAAACCAGAAACCTTGAGGGGCTTCTGAAGCTAACGGCAAAAGCCGACCCGGTACTCGCCGAAATTTGGGACAACGAGAAGGACGCAGCCTATGACCGAGTATAGCCGGGGAGATGTAGTTCTCGTTAGCTTCGTCTTCGCTGATGAAACCGGAGTCAAGCACCGTCCAGCGGTGATAGTAAGTTCAGATGCTTACCACACCGGACGAGATGAAGCCATAATTGCCGCCATTACCAGCAGGACCAAACGCGTATTGATAGGCGACCATCTTGTTAGTGACTGGCGAGGAGCCGGCCTTCTTTTCCCTTCGGTAGCGACCAGCATCATCAGGACAGTCAAACAGGGCATGATAGCTCGAAAGTTAGGCTCAATGTCATCGGCAGACATAGAAGAGATAGACAATAAATTGCGGCTAGCACTGGGCCTTTCCTGAGAAACAGTATTCTTGAGTGGTAAACGCAGGAGTCTGCAAATTGCTACCAAAACCCACCTAGACAAACAGTCATACTTTGCATTTGCGAGGCGCCCTCCTGTCAGACCACACCGTTGAAAGGCTGGTATAGCCTAGCCAAGTGTGCCTAAAATTTCTCTACACGCAAAGAAAAAGGGGATGAAGGGGTGCATTGCATTCACTCCACGCTTGTTCCATAAAGGGTGCTTATTCTGCACGTCTATCAAATACAGATGGTCGAGCACAGAAGCAATGAACCATTATCTAATTCTTACTTGCAAACTAGGGAAATTATCTCTTGCATCCTATACCCATAGTTTATACAATGGGGGCTAAGAATCACCATAGTGAGATTATGGGCAACGGAAAGGAAAACAGCAAAAAGACCTGGCTCTCGATTACCATCCCAGCGTTGTTCGCTCTAGTAGCATGCGTATTTGCCAATCAAGCTAATGAGCTTGCTGAAATGGCTAATCAGCTTGTTTACCAGAGTACGCGACCAACTATATCAGCCACAAGCGAAGTCGAGTGGCACGAGAGAAAAGGATCTGAGACTATTATAGTGGAGAACCTTGGCCCTCCACTTGAGAACTACCATGTCTCATTGGGTACGTACATTAAAATTCGGAGCACCAAAATGGACGAGGTCTACCTTCCTTTGATGGGTTACTTGTGTGGCCACGAACCTGAGAAGGTCGGAGATTTGCTTCTAACTGGATCCAGAGAAAACAATGTTTCAGACTATGATCGTATACAAGAAGATTTCAAAGATGCTGCGTCTGCCGCCGGATATGAAGCCTTCATGTCTAGGGTTACGATACTTCGGCTAGATTACCTTGATGCTTTGCAACACAGAGTATATGGATATTATCGAATATACACCGACTATCGCTCATTTCCCATGCCGACTGATGAATATCAGGATATCACAGATTCTGCATACACTAATGACGACTTAGCCGAAGAAGCGGGGGTAAGCCTGTCCTTAAAAGACATGGATGGCGAAGACTTGTGGATGTGGTATTCTAGCTTGAGTAAACTCCAAGAACCTCCGTAACAAGGAGAACGCCCTTCGTCAAAAAGCAATGTCTTTCTTCCTCTCCAGAACAACCGCAACCCCATCAAAGGATAAAGGCGCTCCGCCACAGAAATCTCACACTACCAGAAACGAATCAGCGGCTCACTTCTCGACCACATCGATATTTTTATCGATTTATCGAAGTACCCCGAGATGAATATGAAACATGACCTATTTGCTATCGACTTTTGGTCGTCTGTCTATTATAATAGACTTAGGCATGTAAGAGATGAAATCCATTCACCGGCAAAAATTGTGTTCGTTGAGGCAGACTGTTGACTGGGCATCTCGCCTTATGCTGGTTTGCCTGCTTGGCTTTTTTAGCACCCTTTTCTTTTTTACCAATTCTGTTCAGGCACAGCCAGTGATTCTCCCCAGTTCCCTGCCTAACGGGCAGGTCGGTGCCTCTTACACGACAACCCTGGTTGCTGCGCCGGTAACACCCCCATGCACGTGGACACTAACAAGCGGTTCTCTACCACCGGGGCTGGGTCTGGACGCAGCCGCAGGAACCATCTCAGGCACTCCCACTACAACCGGAACTTATGCTTTCTTCGTCATGGTCACTGATGCAGTGGGTCCTTCAGCCCAACAGGGCTTCTCTATCACTATTGCTTCACCTCCCCTGACCTTCACTACAACGAGTTTGCCAATTGCAAAGGAGGGCAGCCTTTATTCCGCATCACTGAGTGTCAGCGGAGGTACGTCGCCTTATACCTGGACCATCATCAGCGGAACATTACCTACCGGGCTAGTTCTGAACACAACCGTTGGTTATATCTCAGGCACCCCATTTCCCGGGACTGCAGGCTTCCATAGCTTCATTATTGGCGTTACCGATAGCTCATCGCCAGCTATGTCCGGCCAGCGAAGCTTCAGTCTCCTCATCGAAAAGGGCTCTTACGAACCTATTGTCACCATTGGCTCCGGGCTGAAAGCCGGTGAGACAAAGGTATATGTGGGAGCAACTCCAGTAGCCACGCTTCGGGGCGGTGAGTCCGTAAGTCTCAGCTTTGACCTGGGCACAACCCATTCTATAGGTGTCGACTCCATTGTCGAGCACCCAACCGAGGCCAGTATCAGGTTCAAAGCCGAAGCGGATAGAATAACGGTGAGCGAGCTTTCGCTCAATGCCAGTTTCCCCTATTATACTGAGTACTACATCGGATTCAAGACTGACCCATCCGACGTTGCCCAACTGACAGGTTCCGGCTGGTACAAAGAAGGCTACACACTGAGAGCCAGCGCACCAACTGAGGTTGAAATTACAGACGAACCGGGCACACAGTACCGGTTTTCTAACTGGTGGCTACCTACCGGCGAAACCGTCTCCGACAAAAACCTGAGCCTGACTGTTAGCATGCCTGGAAGCTGCATCGCCAATTACGACACCTACTACCTGCTAACTTTGACGTCCACTTATGGTGAGACAGAGGGAAGCGCCTGGTACAAGGCTGGCAGCCAGGCTGAATGGGGTATGGCAAGTCATGAAGTTCGTATGCCTGGCATCCTGGGTTTCTTTGGAGGCAAGTATCAGGCTATCAACCCGGGAGGCACCAAACTTATGGACAGCCCCAAAACCATAGCTGTAAACTGGGAACCCAACTACACGATGCCGGCAATCCTGATACCGCTGGCGATTCTTTTAATCATTTTTGGCAGCTACGGGCTGTATCTACTGTGGCGCGGCCTCCAACCCAGGCCAGCCCCGGCTGCTCCACCCCTGCAGGCTATGCCTCCCCCGCAAACGACAGTGGTAATGATAGGAGAAAGAGCGAAACAAACGCCCCAAACAACCAGAGAGCAACTTATGGAACAGTTTGGGCAGCTTCTCCAGAAATATGAAGATGAAATTACAGCTTTAAAAGGAGCAGAGGAGCCACCCAGGATTGAAACTGTTCGGGAGGAGAAAAGACTGCGAGCTCCCGAAGCCACACCACCGGCTGTAGTCGAGGGAGAGGTCATCCCAGAAGAGGAAGACACACTGTGCAGCTTCACCTCAAAAAAACTATTGAGAACCGTTGCCAGTAGCTGGAGACAGGTAGAAACCAGAACCATAACGCCACCATCGGGTGGCCGGAAGGCAGCAAAAGGCAGCGCCGGCATTGCCGTAGTCTGGGCGCGAGATATATATCAAGAGTGGGAAATCCTCGACTGCTCGCTTCCCCGTGGCCACAAAGAACCCCATGAGGGCATCTCTCAAATAGTTTACAGTCTGCTCAATTCCATCACTGAAGAGAAAGTCTATGAGCCCAAGCAAGAACCGCGGCCGCCTGAGCCTCACTATACTGACGGCATGCCACAAGTGGAGGTGGCTGATGACCAGATTGTTCCACCCGACCAGTTACCCCCTGAAACCATGTCATAAAGAGTTCCCGCACCTTAAGGAAACACCTCCTCCCTATCACACATATTTGGGTTTGCGAAATGCTTAGAACGAAAGATAGCAGCCACCCGGGATTAAAACTGAGCCTGGTACTGATTATATTGCTCTGTCTTACAATTCCTGCCAGGTCAGCCCCGGTCAGCGCCGGGACAATGCAATGGACGGTCGTCGATACACCGAGCAGCCAGGGCAACGTCATAGTCAGTCCATCAGAAATCAACACTATCGCCATCGGCTGCGATGACAGAACCTTCTACGCTGTTGACATCCCTCACGGCAAAGTTTACAAGTCAGCCGATAGCGGCATTCGCTGGGATGAGCTGACCGGTCATCTAGCCAGTGCTGGCGCTGCTATGCCTGCCTGGCACATAGCTATTGCTCCAGATAATCCCAACTTCGTAGCCGTGGTTACCAGCAATGCTGGCCTCCCCAGAGATGTGTTTATCTCAGCCGACGGCGGCGCTAACTGGCAGAATACCGCCTGTCCCGCAGTCAACAACATCGGTGCTATCGACATCTCTACGAATTATGGCAGCTATGACATCGCCGTCGGTACCCGAACTGGTGCTGGTACTGGCAATGTCTATATGTTTAAGGCGACTGGTATCGGTGCCTGGGCAGCCCAGGGCTTTACCGGTGATATACTGGCAGTGAAATTTTCACCCAACTATGCTTCTGATTCTAGCCTGGTAACCATCTCTGCCGATGCAGCCGGTACCTACATCAACCTTGGCATTCACGACACGGTCGCCAATTCCACCAACTGGGGCACCTGGGGCCCAGTAGAAGTTACAACCGCCGGCACAGGCACCTCACCCACCGCAGCTCAACTCCTGACGGCTGATTTAGAGCTGCCTTCCGACTTCTCCGGGCAAGCCTCCAGCTTGCGCCGCTTCTATATCAGCACCGATGCTCCAACAACCAACGCCGGCATCTACCGCTTCGATGATTCCGTTGGCTACTGGCTAATGCCTGCGGCTGCCAACAAGAGAATTTCAAGCATTGCTTACTATGGCACATACGCCGCAGGCAAATTATTAGCTGGCGAGGTTCTCAGTGACCCAAACTCAGCTACAGTGACAACCTGGTTCACCGACGCACCCATCACCTGCCCGGCTACTTGCTGGTATCAAGTCAAGAAGGCACCTACTGGCGGTGGCAACTCAGGCCACGCCAACGCTCAGGTAGCCTGGAGCCCCGATGGCAGCAGAGCTTACTGCGGCACCAGCTCAGCCAACCTCGATGCTGCTGGCTGGCCAACTGGCTACATGACAACTAAAAGCCTCGACGAATCAGCCTTCTCTATCACTCTAGACAATGGCTACATATGGAACCAGCTCAGCCTGATAGACACTGAAATCAGCTTCCTTTCCGATGTCGTCGCTTCAGCTAGTTCCGACACCCTTTACCTGGCATCTATCAACACCAACGGCGGGAATAATGGCTTCGACAGCCTGTGGCGAAGCACCAGCTACCCTCTGGGTAGAACCTGGGAGCGAGTGCTATGCATGCTCACTGCCACCGATGACGCCATCCTGCGAATGAGCCAGGCTCAGGCAGACCAGTCTGTCTTCTACGCCATTCGCTCTACCAGCGACCTGCTTTGCTCACGGGACAAAGGACAGACCTGGCAAAGCACTCTTCCCGGCGTTAACATAACCGATTTTACCGTTACCAGAACCAATGACGTTCTACATGTGTATGCTCTGGAAAATAATTATGTCCGCAAGGGCGAGAGTACCTACCAGTCATGGAAATGGGGCAGAAAGGTAGATACCACCCTCAATTCAGGGCATACTATAACTGCCACGCCGGCAGGTGTTGTAGTGGTAGGCGATGCTGCCGAAGGTATGGTTGCCTATTCGGTAGATGGTGCCACCCAGTTCGCACGAATTCAAGCTGTACCTGTACCCGGCAAGATTCATGCCATTACTGACGCCAGAATTCAGAATTATGTAGTTATCTACGCTGGCAGCGACGGTGCCGGAGGCGAAATGTATTGCTGGGTCGTCGGTGCCACCTCTGGATGGACACCCATGGAACCGCCAGGACAAAGCTTCTACGGGCTTGCCCAGGCAGGTACCCTTTACGGTGCCTGGTCAACCGTCACTAATATCGGCGTCGACCGCACCCTCAACCCGGAGGCTATCGCCCCTCCTTTTATCGAGTGGGATACCCTGACTGCCGGACTAAGTGCTGGCGCCGTTTTCACCAGGGAGCCTACCTCCCTCAAGATTTCGGGCAATGTAGATTTGTGGGCAATTGACAACCGAGCCTACACTGCCACCACTGGCCGCCTCTGGCTTTTCTCCGACTGCATGAGCATGGGTCCTCAACCAGTTTCGCCAGTAAGCCGTGAGCTGCTCTTCCAGTCTCCCACGCTAATTTCACCAGCCAGGGATGAGGTAATCCCGGTAGACCCGGACACCGCCAGGGTTGCCGATGTCAACTTCAAGTGGCAACAACCAGCTCAGGCTACGAAGTATGAACTCTGGCTGGCTACAGATGAGGAATTTAGCCAGGTGGTATTGCAAGAAACTGTAATTCCTCAGAGCCCGCTTGCTCCAGGCTGGACGCTGTCCTCCAGAACATCCGCCATAGAACCCGGCGAGACCTATTATTGGAAGGTAAGGGTCACCCGTGCAGCTACCGGGGAACCTGGTGAAGGTCAGTGGTCAGAAGTTATGTCGTTCAGTGTAGCACCAAGTTTAGTGCAAGAAACTCCTTACTCCGGTCCTACACTGCTCACTCCAGCAAAGGACACTACAAATGTTGAACGTTCTCCATCATTTTCGTGGACACATTTACCCGGAGCTACTGAATACGAATTCACGCTGGCTAAGGATGAGGCTCTAGAGCAAATAGTTACCAGCCTAAAGGTGCCCATTGCCAGTTATGATTATGATGGCGAGCTGGACTGGGGCACCACCTACTTCTGGCAGGTAAAAGCTACCGAGCCATTCATCAGCGAGCCCAGCCCTATCTTCCGCTTCACCGTGGCAGCCGAAGAAGAAAGCGAAACTTCATCCTGGACAGAAAATTTTCCGCTATGGCTATGGATAGTTATTGGCTTACTCGCTGCTGCATCACTTGCTGCTTTTATCATCAGTAAAACAAAGCCCAGCATCTTCAAAGGCTCCTCTAAATAAGATAGCACTACATGCTGCTTGGTCTTTGCGAGGCAGGGTAGGCTGGAGCATCCGCTCCAGCCCGAAGCAATCCCGGCATAACCCATACTGTCATTGCGAGGAGCAAAGCGGCGAAGCAATCTCGGTGGAGGGGGAAAAGGCAGCACTTCCTCAAAGCCCTTGCCACAACCCCACCGAGATTGCCACGGCACTCCGTGCCTCGCAATAACAAAAATGGGGTTCACTATTGACACGTGCCTAATTACAGGCGTATCTTATACCTAACTTTAACTAAAGGAGGTTTAATACGATGGGAAAGACTTCAACTGGTCTTGAAGCAAATGTTGCCGGGCTGCTATGCTATGTTCTGGGCTGGATAAGTGGTCTCGTGTTTATCCTGATAGAGAAGGAGAACAAGTTTGTTCGCTTCCATGCTATGCAATCAATCATAGTCTTTGGAGCCATTACGGTCGCTAGCATAATCTTCCGTTGGATACCCTTCGTTGGCTCTATTCTTAATCTGCTCCTCTCGTTTCTTGCACTTGTACTATGGATAGTCTTGATGGTTAAAGCTTATCAGGGGACAATGTATAAGCTGCCCTGGGCAGGTAATTTAGCTGAAAAACAGACCAAATAACTGTGAACTTCCTGGCGAGAAGTCTTGGCACCGCTACAGTATTTATAAACAGGCTATGTCAAAACTGTGCACATATTGACTGAAAGGAGTGAGCAATGATCTCGTTTAGCCCTAGCGAAGAACAGCAAATGATTGTGAATGTGGTAAAGCAGTTCGCTACAGATGAGATGCGGAAGGTCTACAGGGAAGCTGATGAAAGCGGCGAGATTCCTGCCCGTATCATAGATGCTGCCTGGGGGCTGGGCTTCATTTCTAGCAGTATTCCCGAGGAGCATGGGGGGGCTGGCAGTGAACACTCAACCATCACTGGCTCATTGCTCGCTGAAGAGCTGGCGTGGGGCGATCTCTCTATGGCAATGCATACCCTGTGCCCAACGCTGGTGGTTCTCCCCATTCTGGAAATGGGCACTGAAGAGCAAAAAAGGAAATACCTGCCCGCTTTCTGCCGTGAAAAGTACAAGGCAGCTACTGCCGCTCTTATGGAGCCCCGTTTCAATTTCGACCCCTACTCCCTTTCAACTACCGCTCGGCTCGACGGCGGCAACTACCTGCTGAACGGCGAGAAGTGCTATGTCCCCTTAGCAGCCGATGCTGACCTACTACTGGTCTATGCAACCGATAACGGCAGCAACCAAGGCTTCATCCTGGAGAAGGGCGCCTCAGGACTTGAGATTGGTGCGCCCGAAAAGAACATGGGAATAAAAGCTCTATCTACATACGAGCTCGCCCTCAAGGACTGCCGCATACCCAGGGAGAATCGCCTGGGCGGCAAGATAGGATGTGACTTTAACCGAATCATGAACTGCTCACGGGTGGCACTCTCAGCGATGGCTGTAGGAGTAGCTAGGGCAGCTTTTGAGTATTCACGAGACTATGCTAAAGAGCGTGTTGCTTTCGGCGAGCCCATCGCCGCTCGCCAGGCCATTGCTTTCATGCTGGCAGAAATGGCTATTGAGGTCGACGCTACGAGATTGATGACATGGGAGGCTGCCTGGAAATTGGACCGAAAGGAAGATGCAACTAAAGAGGCTTCCCTGGTAAAAATGTATGCTGATGATATGGCGGTAACAGTGACTGACCGCGCCGTCCAGATCTTGGGAGGACATGGTTATATTCGGGAGCATCCGGTCGAACTATGGCTGAGAAACGGCCGTGGATTTGCCGCCTTTGATGGCATGGCTATAGTATAGAAGGAGATACAGCACTATGATTGATTTTGAACTCACCCCTGAAGAAGAAGCTGCGGTAAAGGTAGCCCACAAGGCTGCAGAGGAACTCTTCCGCCCTATAAGTCGTTACTATGATGAACACGAGCACGAGAGCCCTCAAGAACTCATTGACACGTTGTGGGAGAAAAGGGGAGAGGTCGGTATGCTCAGCCTGAGCCTAGCTGCAGCGCTTGGCATAGAGGAGCTGTGCTGGGGCGATGCGGGGCTTATGCTATGCAACCCAGGCCCAAGCTTGGGGGGTGCCGCTGTTTGGGCATCAGGAACACCAGAGCAGAGAGACCGCTTTCTTAAGCGCTTCAATAAGGGTAAACCCAAATGGGGTGCTATGGCCATGACAGAAGCTGGCTGCGGCTCAGACACTTCTGCCATTACCGCTACAGCGGTGCGCGACGGCGACGAGTGGGTGCTCAATGGTGAGAAAATCTTTGTAACCCAGGGTAAAAGGGCATTGGAAGACTCCGATGGCATCGTGGTGGTTTGGGCAACCGTGGACAAGTCAGCAGGGCGGGCAGGCATGAAGTCATTCGTGGTGGAAGCCGGAACTCCAGGAATGAGGGTAGAGAAGTTAGAGAAAAAACTGGGAATCAGAGCCAGCGATACTGCTACCATTATTTTCGAGGACTGCCGCATCCCGTATGAAAACATACTGGGCAGCCCTGAAGTTAGAAAATTAGACAAGACCAAGACCGCAGGCTTTCAGAAGGCAATGGCTACCTTCGACGCCACCAGACCTATTGTGGCCGCCCAGGCTTTGGGTGTTGGACGCGCTGCCCTGGATTTTGTCAAGGAAACTCTGGAGAAGGAAGGCATCGAGATACGCTATGGCTTACCACGCAATAAGCTAAGCGCTCTCGAACGCGATGTTATGGATATGGAAGCCCATTACAAGGCAGCCAAGCTGCTGACACTGCGAGCAATATGGATGTTAAACCAGGGGCAGCCCAATAATCTGGAAGCCTCAATGGCCAAGGCAAAAACGGGGCTTGCTGTTACCAGGATTACTCAGAAGGCAGTCGAGCTCATGGGGCCACTGGGCTATTCCAGAAAGTACCTCTTAGAAAAATGGATGCGCGATGCCAAGATCAATGACATCTTCGAGGGCACTGGCCAAATCAACATGCTTATTGTAGCGCGGCGAGTCCTTGGCTATTCCAGAGACCAACTCAAGTAGATACAGCCCCTCTGAAGTGTTAATGTTCTACAATTTTGTCACCCTCTAACTGCTCAAGGGGAATGTCATCACATGAAGGAGAAAGTGTGGATTGGAGGGCGACCCTGAATAATAACATGCACTGCGAGGCAATGTAGTGCAGGGCTAAAGCCCTGCCCCGTCAGCCACCCCAGGCAACCTTGAAAGGTCGCACTACATACTGTTTGGTCTTTGGGAAGAGCGTAGCGACGAGGCAATCGCCGGAGCAGCTATGAGATTGCTTCACGGAGTTTACCCTGGTGAGCCGAAGGGCTCGCAATGACGAATAGAATTTTGCACTCACGGATTCAGGAGACAGATAACTTGGAGAGCAATAGACAAAGGGAAGCGAAGTTTATGTCTGACAAAGAAAAGGCAATAATAGTCCATGGATTAACCAGGATATTCGACGAGCTTGTGGCAGTGGACAATATTTCATTTGAAGTAGAAGAGGGAGAATCCTTCGGCTTAGTCGGCGCTAATGGAGCTGGAAAAACAACAACCCTGATGATGCTGGCTACAATGCTAAACCCGACCTCAGGCTCAGCCAGCATATGCGGATGCAGCATTCTAAACAACAGAGACGGGGTTAGGAATTCTATTGGCATCGTTTTCGAGAAGATGAGCCTCGATATCCAGCTTAGCGGGCGAGAGAATCTGGACTTTCATGCTCGAATGTACCACCTACCAAAGAAAATTAGACAGAAAAGGATAGACGAAGTTCTGGAACTAGCCGGACTGAAGGATAAGGCAGACACTATTGTCAAAGACTATTCAGGTGGTATGCAACGCCGATTAGAAATAGCTCGAAGCATGCTGACCCGACCCCGGGTGTTGCTTCTAGACGAACCTACGGTAGGTCTGGATGTGCAGACAAGAAGATTCATGTGGGACCATGTCAAAGAATTAAACCGGCAGCAAGGGGTGACGGTGCTACTGGCAACGCACTATATCGAAGAGGCAGACTATCTGTGTGACAGGATAGGTATCATAGACAAGGGCCAGATAATAACTATAGATACGCCCCAAGCGCTAAAAGACTCCATCGGCAAGAGTGTGGTTTCCCTCAAGCTGCACAATGGACCACAGGAGGACGCTGCCAGATTGTTCGAGAGGCTGCCCTGGGTCAACAAGCTCCGGAAGAATGATGGTTTCCTGGAGCTTAGTTTAGGCACAGAGGATGTAAATCTGGCTGATATAGCAAAATTAGCCCAGGAGAATGGCTTCGCTATTTCCTCCATACGCTTACGCAAACCAAGCCTGGAGGATGTCTACCTTCATTACGTAGGGAAGCAGTTTGAAAAAGAGGATATATGAAAGCCACCATAGAAGCTGAGGACCTCACTAAGAAGTTTGACGACTTCGTTGCTGTAGACCACATAAGCTTTGCCGTTCAAGATGGTGAGATATTTGGTTTTCTCGGCCCCAACGGAGCCGGAAAGTCGACAACGATAAAGATGCTTATCACTATTCTCAATCCAACCTCAGGGCAAGCTAGAATCTGCGGCTACGATGTGCTGCGTCAGAGAGACGATGTCAGAAGACATATCGGAATTGTGTTCCAGGACCCATCTATTGACCGGTTTTTAACCGGCAAGGAGAACCTCAATTTTCATGGCATGATTTACCACATGGATAAGAAGACAAGAGAAAGCAGAATCTCTGAGGTGCTCAAGTTACTTGATCTGCAAGATAAAGAGAACACACCTGTTAAGGACTGTTCAGGGGGTATTCAACGACGGTTTGAGGTAGCGAGGGGATTTATGACGCACCCCAGGGTACTGTTTTTAGACGAACCAACTATAGGGCTGGATATACAAGCCAGAAGAGCTCTATGGGAATATATCAAAAATCTGAATAAGGATAATGACATAACTATAATTCTGACCACTCACTACATCGAAGAGGCAGACTACCTCTGCGACAGAATCGGCATAATTGACCACGGAAAGGTCATTGCCACTGACTCGCCCCAAAGGCTAAAGGAGAGCGTCGGCATTGACCTTATCCTGATGGAGATAGCCAACGGGGGCAATGGAGATTTTATCGCATCGCTGAAAAGACTGGAATGGGTCAAGAACATTGAGCAGCACCGCAATTTACTGGAACTCAGCGTAGAAGAAGGGGATAGAAGAGTACCTGAACTCCTTGGGCTTGCCAGCAGACACGGAGTGAGTGTCACTTCTATAGACTCACATAAGCCAAGCCTGGAAGATGCCTTTCTACACTATACAGGGAAGACAATAAGAGAGAACGAAGAGGAGCAAAAGAGATGAGAAAGATAAGGAGAGCCAGAGGAAAGTGAAAAACGAGCTAGAGATGGGAACAACACCGAATATATCAAGACGGAGCCAGCTAATAGACCCTCTACCTATCTACACCATGTGGCTGAGACAAATGATAAGATTCTTCAGGATGAAGGCAAGGGTGGTAAGCTCAATCGTAACGCCGTTCCTCTTTCTTGCCTTTCTGGGAGTGCCCATGAGCTTTATGCCGGCAGGGAACATACCCGGTATTCCTCCCGGTATGAATTTCCTCGATTTTCTGGCACCCGGTATCGTCGGTATGACACTGCTTTTCTCTTCAATGTTCGGTGGAGCATCCGTCATCTGGGACAAGGAATTCGGCTTCCTCAAGGAAGTCCTGGTGGCTCCGGTTAGCCGTTTTTCTATCATATTAGGCCGAGAAGCCGGTGCCATGACCACGTCAATACTACAAGCACTCGCCATTATCATCATAGCAGCACTTATGGGTGTCCGCATCCAAGGTCTCGCTGGTTTCGGACTATCGCTGGTGTTCATGATTTTAACCAGCACTACTTTCATCGGGTTGGGACTAATACTAGCCACCAAGCTGGGCGAAATGGAAGGATTTATCTCAATCATAAATATGATACAACTACCCCTCTTCTTTCTCTCCGGCGCTTTATTCCCCCTGGATGCCATGCCAGTCTGGATAAGATATATAATGTATATTAATCCTCTTACCTACGGAGTTGATGGGCTCAGGGGTAGCCTCGTCGGAGGTGCAGCCTTTCCATTGACACTTGACTTCGTTATTTTACTTGTCTGGTCAATAGTCCTGGCTGGCTTAGGCACACGATTCTTTTCCACAATGGAAGCTGACTAACTCAGGCAACAGAACCCTTGGCTAACTCTTTAGCCTTGATAGTTAACCGCTCCAGTCCAAGCCAAAAGAATCAAAGCTATATTTGGCAGCAACATCACCTTGATGGTAAAATTTACTCGTCTATGCCTTGGTAGAAGACAAAATATCTCAACCAAGCCTGAATGAATACGCTCTGGGATATGACATCGTTGCCCCTTGAGCATGAATGCAGTAAAGCAGCGAGTGCTACCCTTACCTTGCCTATTTGGACAGGCGTTAGCACATAGAGGAGAAGCCAATGGATAAGCTTAAGGAATTTGAGCCTATATTTTACCCAAAATCGGTGGCAGTGGTGGGAGTTTCAGCCAATGATGAGAAACCCGGTAATCACTTCTTAAGAGCGATGATAGAGTTTGGGTTTAAGGGTAAGCTTTATCCGGTTAACCCCAGTACGAACGAGATACTAGGCCTTAGAGCATATCCCAGCATTGGAGATATTCCAGAACCGGTAGATTTCGTTAATATCAGTGTCCCGGCAAAATATGTCCCTCAGATTATAGAAGACTGTGTGGCTAAAGGAGTGCCAGCAGTGGAGATATTTACCGCTGGCTTCAGTGAAGTAGGCGAAGAAGGACGCAGACTTGAGCAAGAAATAATGACACTGGCTAAAGGAAAGCTCCGCGTCTTAGGCCCCAACTGCTTTGGGGTATATTGTCCCCGAGGAGGAATTACTCTCCTCCCCGGAGCTAATTACCCCAGGGAAAGCGGGAACATTGCTATCATTGCACAGAGCGGTGGTTTAGTCGACCAGCTTATCCCGGCAGCCACCGGATATGGACTACGGTTCAGTAAGATTATAAGCTATGGAAATGCCTGCGACCTCAACGAAGTCGACCTCCTGGAATACCTGGCTTCTGACCCTGAGACCACGGTCATCGCCGCTTATCTAGAAGGAGTCAAGGAGGGAAGGCGCTTCTTCCAGGTTGCCAAGCGTCTCTTAGGGAAAAAACCACTTATTATATGGAAGGGTGGGCTTACTGAATCCGGCAAGGTAGCGGTGAACAGCCATACCGGCTCACTGGGTGGAGAGCAAGCCGTATGGGAGGCCTTCCATAAGCAAACCGGGGCTGTAATGGTGGACGACGCAGAGGAATTCCTTGACACCACAGCCATCTTCTCTCACTTCCCCCAGGTGGCAGGACGAAGGGTTGGAGTGGTTGGGGGAGGAGGAGCAGTGGGGGTTGCCACCAGCGATACCTGCGAGCGTGTCGGACTAAAGATTCCCACAGCACCTCCCAAAATCCAGGAGCAGCTAAGAACTCTTCTTCCCCCCACTGGAACAAGCCTCAGAAACCCAGTCGATGTAGGCTCTCCCATGCCACCCCCATTAGTATTCCAAAAAGTCCTGGAAATTCTTCTCTCCGGGAACATAATAGATACACTCATCATCGACCGTATATTCTTCTACGGTGGCCAGCAACCCATGGGAGTACCAGAGGCAGATGCGGAGAAGCGTGTGGAGGTTCTTCTGGACATAAAGAGGAGGACTGGAAAGCCGATACTGGTAGTCCTGCAAGAGCCAGCAACTGATACAGATAACATGGGCGCGGAGATAAACAGGAGAAAAGTACGCCGCCGCTTCCTTCAAGCCGGTATTTTCGCCCTCCCCTCCCTCAATAGGGCGGTAAAGGCCCTCGCCAATCTGTGCCTCTACTACGAAAGACCTCCTTCAGCCACAGGGAAGGTGGCAATGATACTCAAGTCATAAAAGGCGAAGACCCAGAACTACATCTTTAAACGGGCCACCCACATCGTTTAATTGATTTATATCTCAATATCACATACAATTAGCAACGGCATGTTAAATGTACCCGTGCCCTGAATACTTGACACTAAGGAGACGAATCGAATAATGAGTAATGATGGCTTTAGCAAATTCAAGGGCTCGCAGGATTATGTTACTTCTGAAGCTCTAAGAAACGCTGTTAATGTATCTATAGCGTTAAAGAGGCCTCTATTAGTTAGAGGTGAGCCGGGAACAGGAAAAACACTTCTTGCCCACAGTATTGCCCAGGACTTAAATAAGAAACTGATTGTATGGAACATAAAATCAACTACTAAAGCTCAAGAAGGGCTATATCTCTACGATACCGTACAAAGGCTTAACGATAGTCGCTTCGGAGACAAAGATGTTTCAGATATTAGGCAATATATAAAGCTGGGCAAATTGGGGCAGGCTTTTGCTTCTAAAGAGCAGGTGGCACTCCTCATCGACGAGGTAGATAAAGCCGACCTCGAGTTTCCCAATGACTTACTCAATGAGTTGGATGAGATGAGCTTTTATATTCCGGAGACTGAGGACACGATTACAGCAGTCCATCGGCCCATTGTAATTATTACCAGCAATGCCGAGAAAGAGCTCCCCGATGCCTTTTTGCGGCGCTGCATATTCCACTTCATTGAATTTCCTGACCCAGCACTTATGGAAGAGATAGTCAATGTCCATTTCCCTGACATCAAAAATAAACTTCTAGATGAAGCCATCAAAACTTTCTACTCACTGCGGAGGATTGACCAGTTCCGCAAAAAACCGTCAACAAGTGAGTTAATAGATTGGATTCAGGTTCTTATCGCCAGTGGGACGCCGAATGAAGAGATATCGAAGGAGATTCCCTTTGTCGGCGCCCTGCTGAAGAAGGAAACAGACTATAACTATTTTGTAAATACCTATAAGAAAAGGGGGCAGGCCAGCAGCGGGATGGCCGATAGCTATAGGACACCACGCTAATAATCAATAGCTAAAGAACGCACATGTTTACCGACTTCTTCTACACGCTGAAGGAAAGAAAGGTACCCGTCTCAATCACAGAGTGGATGACCCTTATGGAAGCTCTATCCAGGGGCTACATCTCCAGTCTGAACGATTTCTACTATCTTGCCAGAGCGATACTGGTTAAAAGCGAAGCTTACTACGACCAATATGACGTTGCCTTCCAGGAATATTTTAAGGGGATAGAAGCCCCGGCGGAAATCACAGAGCAAATCCTGAACTGGCTTAAAGACCCTATCAACAGGATGCTCCTGACCGAACAGGAAAGGGCATTACTTGATAGTATGGACCTTGATGAACTGCTGCAGGAGCTTGAAAAAAGGCTTAAGGAACAAACAGAGCAACATGATGGAGGTGACTACTGGATTGGAAGAGGAGGCACCTCACCCTTCGGGCACTCGGGAAGACGTCAATCTGGAATCAGGATTGGGGGCGGTGGAGGCGGCAGAAGCGCCATACAGATTGCCGAGCAAAGGCAATTTCGCAACTACCGCAACGACTTGACCCTGGATATCCGCCAGCTTGAAGTAGCCTTGAAAGGACTGCGACAACTAAATCGTATTGGGCCTGAAGACGAATTGGATTTGGAAAAGACAATTGATGTCACCTGTAAAAACGCTGGTGAGCTTGAGCTAATGTGGAGGCGAGATAGAAAGAACGCAACAAAGCTGCTTCTCCTTATGGATGTGGGAGGCTCAATGGACCCCTATATTTACACCTGTAGTCAACTCTTCTCGGCTGCCCATGCCAGCAGCCATTTCAAGGACTTCCAGTATTACTATTTCCACAACTGCGTATACGATGTCATCTATAAAGACATGGAGCGGAGTGATGGAATAGGCATCGACCATTTCCTGCGCATCACGGAGCCTGACTATAAAGTGGTACTGGTAGGCGATGCCTGCATGGCAACCTCAGAGCTAATCGATACATGGGGTGCTGTCTACTACTATGAACGCAATCACAGGCCGGGGATAGAGCGTCTCAAGCAAGTCGCCGAACATTTTACTCATTGCGTCTGGCTAAACCCCGAAACACAACGCTACTGGAGCCATCCTACTATTATGGCGATTGGCAAGCTCTTCCCCATGTTTGAACTCACCCTCGAAGGGCTTGGACAGGCCATCAAAAAACTAATCGTCAAACGCTGACATCCTTCAAAACACACCAGCGTTAAGACCAGAGCTACCCATCCCCTCCTCATATAAACAAGAAATCAAGCCAAAGCTCAATTTTGTCCCTATTCTTGTGGACATAAACAGACAGCTACACTATAATCACACCATCGAGGGCAAAAGAGGTGGCGAATCAACCAGAATGGCAGCACCCCGGCGGCAAGCTCCGCGAAGTCGGCCCTGAAGCGCTGACTGACGCCGAGCTTCTAGCAATCCTAATTTCAACCGGTATTCCAAAGAAGCCAGCCGAGCAAATCGCCGAGGAGATTATTGAACGCTTTGGCTCCTTCAAGGGAATGGCTAATCAGCCTTTAAGCAAATTCTTAAAAATGAAGGGGCTGGGAGATGTTAAGGTAATCAGAATAGCCGCCGCCTTTGAGATTGCCCGGCGCATTGTCAACGAGGTCTTAGAAGACCATGAGAAAACCTAAAACTGGCTCAAGGAGAATATCCGACCCCTACGGAACTGCAACCTGGAAGGTAGAGCGTTCCGGCGTGGCAAAACTTATGCACTGGATGAGTGATATTATCGAAAGTAAGGGGCTGGACCTGGGGCTGCCTGATGTAGACACTTACGGGGCTGATGGGAAATCGCCTGACATGGTAATCTACGAATCGCGCCGCAGCCAGAACGTCCTGTGCGTTATCGAAGCCAAACCACCTTACTTCGATGATGTCTTTAACTATGAGCAACTTAAGAAACCGGCCTGGGAAAAGGCAAATGCAAGGTGCGCTAAGTATTTTGCCACCACCAACTTCAAAGACTTGATCTGGTTCAATACACAGGAGGCTAACACTCAAAAGCCCGATATTGTTGATAAATATCATCTCTCCGAACTGGAAAACCTCGACCTGATTGAGGAGACAAGATACAAAGAAAGCATCATCAGGCAGCTTGAAGCTTTCCTCACCAAGCTTTACTCTGTCCACACCGGCAAGGAGCCTGAACCAAGGCCGGCAATCGATGAGCTGCTTATCTACAGAATTCACGATAAGATAATAAGGCTCGCCCGATATTACACCGAAATAATCGAGGACAAGTGCCACAAAGACGCTGCCTTCGCTAAGGAGCTCGGCAAATGGTTTAATGACCAGGGCTGGGACTTTGCCTGGCAGTCTCAGGACTTCGACAAAACGGCACGGCAGACCGCCTACCTGCTGGTAAATAAAATCTTGTTTTATGAGACACTGCAAGCCAAACGGCCACACGAACTCGACCCTCTGCAAATCCCTGAAGGCTTGACCAAGGGAGCGCAACTTCGAAAGATATTGCAGGGTTTCTTTGATGAAGTCCTCAAAATTGACTATGAGACCATCTATACCACCGACTTCATAGATAATATCGCATTTCCCAATTCAAAAGAAGTAGTTCAAGAAATAAGAGATTTAGTAAATATACTTCACCACTATGATTTCGCCAAGCTTGGCTATGACATCATCGGCAGGATTTTCGAAAGGCTCATCCCTCAGGACGAACGGCATAATTTGGGTCAATATTTCACCAATCCTGATGTGGTCGATATCATCATCGAATTTTGCCTTCAAGATAAGGTTGCTGCTAAAGTTTTTGACCCGGCTTGTGGCGCCGGCACGTTTCTGGTCAGAGCCTATCAGCATAAGAGGGTGATGAGTCAATACCCAGAGCATGAAGATATACTCGATACCCTTTGGGGCAACGACATCGCCAAGTTTCCGGCTCATCTTGCCACCATAAACCTGGCTATCAACGATTTGGCTGCGGATAGAAACTACCCCAATATCCTCCAGGAGGACTTCTTCGATTTGCTGAGCACTGAAGGCGGCTTCGAGGTGCCGCGAAAATGGCGCAGGGCTAGGGCAGTAACCCTTGGCGTAAAGGACAGAGAGCTCGAATACCCTCGTTGGTTTCACTGCATCGTGGGCAACCCACCTTATACCCGACAGGAGGAAATAAGCGAAATAGCGCCCAAGGACAAAGACTATAAAGGCGATATGAGGCACAAGGCCTTGCTCGACAGTAAAGGCAAGCAGCTCGCTGAGATCTCAAAAAGGGCAGGCATTTACACCTATTTCTTCGTCCACGGCACCAAGTTTCTTCAGAATGGCGGCAGATTCGGCTTCGTCGTCTCAAACTCCTGGCTCGATGTTGACTACGGCAAAGGATTACAAGAATTGTTCCTCAACTACTACAAAATCGTTGCCATCATCGAGTCCAAAGTCGAGCGCTGGTTCGAGGATGCCGACATAAATACCTGCATAGTCATCCTGGAGAAGTGCTCCGGCGATGACAGACGCCGGGAGCGCAACGACAACCTCGCCCGCTTCGTCTATCTTAAGAAGCGCCTGCGTTACTTCATTCCCGCTGCCCAGGACATCTGGGAGAGGCAGGTCGAAAGGCACAACTACATAAAAGACAAGTTCATAAAGACCATCCTCGCCCACAATGAGCTCTATGAGGACGATGATTTAAGAGTCTTCCCAAAAAGGCAAGGAGAGCTGTGGGAAGAAGGCTTTGACCTGGAGCAGGATAAATATGTCGGCTCAAAGTGGGGCAAATACCTCAGAGCCCCGGAGATTTTCTTCAAGATTCTGGAGAAAGGCAAAGACAAGCTGGTGCCGCTGAAGCAAATCGCTAAGGTTAGGCGTGGCTTTACCACCGGTGCCAACGAGTTTTTCTATTTAACTGAAGAGGAGATAAAGAGGCGAGGCATTGAGAAAGAATTCTGGATGCACCAGGACGATAAAGGCAAGTGGGTGCCCAACTACGTCATCAAAAGCCCCAGGGAATGCAAATCGATTATCGTCAAGCCTGAGGATTTGAAATACCGCGTGCTGATGATTCACAAGGACAAAAAGGAATTAAAGGGCACCAATGTCCTCAAATATATTCAGGAAGGCGAGAGCAAAGACTATCATAATCGAGATACCTGTGCTAGCAGACGCAGATGGTACGACTTGGGTGAAAGGAGCCCAGGGACAATACTAGTTGCAATGATTCAAGCTTACCGCAATATTGTCTTTTATAATCCCTGCAAGGTATACCCGGATCACAACTTGTTTGAGATAGTTATCGCTGAAAAGGATTCCAGCGTCTGTGCAGCTTGTCTATCATCCGCAATTACAATGCTGACCAAAGAATTTTACGGGCGCTCTTATGGAGGTGGTAGTGGCCCGCTGAAGGTAGAAGGAATTGATATTGAGAAGCTTCCGGTTTTCACTCCCACTACCATGTCACACAGGCTAAGGGCAGAGATCTCGACCAGATTCGCGACTTTTGAAAATGGCCAACTTAAGGATACTCTCTCCGAACTCGGCGCCAACTCTCCTGAAGAGGTGTCCCTCAACAAAGTCAAACCTGACCGCAGGGAGCTGGACAAGATTGTCATGGGCGAAATACTTGGGCTTAGCGATGAGGAGCAGCTTGAGGTCTACCAGGCAGTCATTGACCTGGTCAAGTCCAGAGTTGAAAGAGCCCGGAGCTTCGGCAAGAAGAAAAAGACCAGAGAAGGCATCGATATCGATTTGCTGGTGAAAACGGTGATGGAGAAAATCGGCGATGATACCCTGGGCAAGCTATATCAGGAAAAAGTCCTAAGCCAGAAGCCGCTCTATTCTAAAGAACTGCCCAAAGCCACTGATGACATTACCATCAAGCAAGGTCTATTTGGCTGGCGGCTTTATTCAGGCAAAAAGTACATAGAATGCGCTTCAGAGCTTGAAGCCCGCTACCTAAAAGTCTGGCTTGAGGCTGGAGTGGAACAGCTTGAAGTGCCTGAAGATGAAAGCTACTTAAAAACCATAGTTCCCGAGATGGAGAAGCTCAAGGCCAAAATAAATACAGCCATTGAAGACCACCTCAGCTTCATCGCCAATGTCAAAACCCGCGACAGAATCCTCCACCAGCTATGGCACGAACTTAGCAAATAGACCATATCGCAACAAGTCCAACATATTTAAAATGACAGAATTCTACGCCTACATAGATGAATCTGGAGATGAGGGCACGGGAGGCAAAGGGACAAAGTGGTTCGTCATAACTGCCTTGATCGCAAGCCAGGATGAAGCCACAGCGTTAGGCTCCACTTATCACCGCCTAAAACAGAGAATCGACTTGAGTGCTGACAAAGTTCTCCATTGGGCAGAACTCAGCCATCCCCGGAAAAAGGCAGTTATCGAAGAGCTAGCCAATAGCAATTTTACCATCTGCACAGTTCTAATGGACACACAACACCCTGACATAGTCAATACAAATCCGAAGCTAAAAGGTAAGAGATTATACTTCTATGCTTTCAGGAGATTGGTAGAACGCATTAGTTGGTATTGCGACGATAAGAGCGACAAAGTAAGGCTATATCCTGAGAACAAAGCAGGGATTAAATACGAGGAGTTAAGAGGATATCTAGACTACATTCAAAGCCAACCAGAGTGCCAAATCAGGAAGGATTGTATTCTAGGTGTGCAACCGAAGGCGAAATCTCAATCTAATTTACTGCAACTGGCAGACAGCGTCTGTGGTGCTATTTATGAGGCCGTGGAGTTCAAATACGGTGTGATTGAAGACTCATATCTACTGGCGCTTAAAGACAAGCTGTACAGACGGGGTAATAAGATATTCGGCTATGGTATCAAGTTCATGCCCCACAAAAGCAACCAGATTCCACAGCTCTTAACTGGGACATACAAATGGCTAACTACCATATGAAAAAGCCCCCAGCGGTAGGAGCCCACATCTCTACAGATGCTGCCATCCTTAACAGATGACCAACCGTTCTCCAGGAGCCTCCCTTATTTAATATACTACTCAATCATTAAACGTTTGTCAAGCGCCAAAAGTCGCATAGTCAGCTCACCAGCCTGCTCATATAGACAAGAGGGCAAGCTCAAGCTATAATCATCTGGTGGCTTCACAACTTAAAGTTCTAATCACTCAAGACGAAATCAAGCAGGCTATAGCCAGGCTTGCTGCTGAAATCAGGCAAGACTATAAAAGCAAAGAGCCTCTGCTTGTCGGCATTCTTAAAGGTTCGTTCGTTTTCATGGCTGACTTAATTCGCCAGCTTGAACTGCCCGTGGAGGTGGACTTCGTCAAGCTTTCCAGCTATGGCGCTGGCAGGGAAACCTCAGGCAAGGTAAAAGTAGTGCAGGGGCTAAAGACACCCATAAAGGGCAGGGATGTGCTGGTGGTCGAGGATATAGTCGATACCGGGCTGACCATTTCTTTTCTGCTGAATTACCTACAAAAGAAAAAACCAGCATCTTTAAGGCTTTGTGCCCTGACCGATAAGCCTTCACGACGCCAGGCTCCAGTAACCATCGATTATCTTGGTTTCACCGTGCCCGACAAGTTCATCGTGGGCTACGGAATCGATTGGAATGAGAAGTTTCGCTATCTGCCCGACATATGCTTCATAGATTAAGATTTAACATGTAGCGCGAGGAATGTCATTGCAAGCCGAAGCTGCGAGGAACAAAGTGACGAAGCAGTCAGCGAAGCAACCCAGTCTCGCCAATGGCGACCTTGAAAGGTCACACTACGTGGGTTTCATGGATTAACCTACAGGAGGAAAAGGCTATGAGTTTGGCTGAATTGATTTCAGTTGCCCGCGGAGATACCCCAGCAGATTTGCTGCTCAAGAATGCTCTAATTGTCAATACCTTCGTCGGCAACATAGAGGAAGGCAATGTGGCTATCTGCGGCGACAGGATTGCTGGTATCGGCAATTATCAGCAGGCTAAGGAGACAATCGATTTAAAAGGCAGCTATCTGGCTCCGGGGCTGATAAATGGCCACACCCATATAGAAAGCTCTATGCTCCATCCCGCCCGGTATGCACAGGCCGTGGTGCCTGGAGGAACTTCGGCTGTAATCACCGACCTGCATGAGATAACCAATGTAGCTGGCTTTGAAGGTATCAGGTTCATTATGGACTGGGCACAGAGGCTGCCTCTGGACATGTTCTTTATGGCTCCTTCCTGCGTGCCAGCTACCCACATGGAAACAAGCGGCGCTGAACTCGACGCCCAAGATATTAAAAAGGTTCTTGGCTGGCAAAATGTCATCGGGCTTGGAGAAATGATGAATTTCCCCGGCATTATCAACGGCAATGAGCAGGTCTTAAACAAAATAGCTGCTGCCGAGGGTAAGGTTATCAATGGACATGCACCAGGCGTCACTGATAAACAGTTGAATGCCTACATGTCCGCCGGCATTTATTCCGACCACGAATCGACCGCCCTGGAGGAAGGCAAAGAAAAGCTAAGGCGAGGAATGCACCTGATGATTCGGGAGGGCTCATCAGAGAAAAACCTCGATACCCTTCTGCCCTTGGTTAATGACAAAACCTACAAGAGGTGCCTCTTTGTCGTCGATGACCGCAGTTGCTCCGATTTGCTCCGCGAAGGCGACATCGACGCCGTAGTCAGAAAGGCAATCCAAAAGGGGCTTGAGCCAGTGAGGGCAATACAATTAGCAACCATTAACACCGCTGAATATTTCAGGCTACATGACCGGGGGGGCATCGCCCCTGGCTACATCGCCAACCTCATAACCATCACTGACCTTTCACAACTGGAAATAGACATGGTCTTCTACAACGGCCGCCTGGTAGCTAGAAACGGCAATTATCTCGCGCCACTACCAGAAACCCCGGCTAAAGAGCTAACCGATACCGTGCGCATTAAGCCCTTCAACATTGAAGCCCTGAGATTAACTATAACTGGAGAAAGCTTCCCGGTCATCGAAATCGCCCCCGGACAGATAGTCACCAAGAAAAGGGTAGAAAGAGTCAAGACCAAAGACGGTGTAGCCATGCCTGACACAGATGAGGACATCTTAAAGCTGGTGGTTGTGGAAAGGCACAAGGCCAGCGGTAATATCGGCCTGGGGCTGGTTAAAGGTTTCGGGCTGAAACAAGGAGCATTAGCCTCATCTATAGCCCACGATTCCCATAATATAATAGCAGTTGGTACCAATGACCCGGATATCTTTACGGCAATCAAAGAGATAGAAAGGCTGCACGGCGGGTTGGCTGCCTGCAGTGATGGTAAAGTCCTGTCAGCTTTACCGCTGCCTGTTGCCGGCTTGCTCTCCCCAGAGCCCTTGAAAGTGGTCGTCAACAATTTCGAGAATCTAGAAAAAGCTGCGGCTGGCTTAGGAAATGTTCCTCCGGCCCCCTTTGCCCTCCTTTCTTTCCTCGCCCTGCCAGTAATCCCCGAACTGAGATTGACTGACCTGGGACTAGTAGACGTACTGGAATTCAAGCTAATTTAAACGGAGATTCAAACAATGAAAAAGACACGACTTTGCGACTTGCTGGGTATTGAGTACCCCATAATCCAAGGCGGCATGGTATGGATTGCCAATGCTGAGCTAGCTGCGGCGGTTTCCAATGCCGGAGGTTTAGGCCTAATCAGCGCCACCGCAGGAATGAGCTACAATGATGACCAAATAGAAAACCTGAAACAGCAGATAAAGACAGCCAGAAGCTTAACCGCAAAACCTTTTGGGGTTAACTTACCCTTATTGAGCCCTCAAATTGAAGACTTGATTGCTGCAGTCATCAATGAGAGAGTAAACGTAATAGTAACCGCCACTGGCAACCCGGCTTTATACACAAGTCGCCTTAAAGAAGCCGGGATTAAGGTCCTTCACGTGGTGGCTTCGGTAAAACACGCCCAGAGTGCCGAAAGACGAGGGGTGGACGGAGTTATTGCCGAAGGCTATGAAGCCGGCGGCCATAATGGCTTAGTGCCCCAGGTGGTAGATGCAGTGACAATACCAGTAGTAGCTGCTGGTGGCATTGCCGATGCCAAGGGCGTGGTAGCCGCCCTGGCACTGGGTGCTGATGGAGTCCAAATGGGTACTCGCTTTGTAGCTACTCATGAGTGCATAGCTCACCCCAACTTCAAGGAAGCGATAATAAAAGCTAACGATTCTGACACCGTAATTACCGGTAGGAAGCTTGGACCAATCAGAATATTGAAAAATGAAGTCGCAACTAAACTATTGGAGATGGAAGCTGCCGGGGCTTCAGTTGAAGAACTTGCGACCTTCCTTGGCCCCGAAAGTCGGTCCCGAGTCGGGCAGCTCGAAGGAGACCTGGTCAGCGGTGAGGCTTACTGTGGTTCCATAGCTGGCATGATAAAGGAAATCAAGAGCGCCGGTGAGGTAGTCCAAAGCATTGTTGACAACTACAAGACAGTCCTGGCTAGCCTAAGATAGCCAGGGTCTCAGCGGCTCAGGGGGCAAAGCGCCAGGTTTAGCCACAATCACTTTTTCTTCAAACTAGCTACAAAGTCATCAACACCAACAGCTGCCATGGTCAATGTCTGAAGGGTACCTCTGGAGCCTAGCTCCACAGCTAGCTTGCTGATGGCTTCATTGCTTGGAGCATCTAGAATGTTTACAAAATCATAGGGGCCAAGCAGCGCATATTGGGTCAGTAGCTTAGCCCCCATAGCCTCAACCTCTTTGTTGACCTCCTTTATCCGCTCCGGTTTCTCCTTTATAGTCTTTCTGCCCTCATCGGTCAGCGTTGTTAACATTACATAAATAGGCATCGTCTCCACCTCCTCTTAAAGATTTTGAATCGACTGTGCCCCCTAAAGCCTAAATCAATTCTAGCAGATTACGAGAGCAATTCAAACTCTTTGAATAGGAATGTCTAGCTCTCGCCCTGCAGGACAATGAAAGATATCCTCGTTGTTCGCCTGGATTCTTCCCGGAGCCTGCCCTGAGCTGCATAAGATTCCTTGCTCCGCTCAAAATGACACGGAGTTGTCTTTGCAAGGAGCGTAAACGACGAAGCAATCTTGGAGGAGGGGAACAAAGCCCCCACCGTAGCCCCACCGAGATTTCCGCGGCACTCCGTGCCTCGCAATGACAAAAGGGAAGGGCTCGCAATGACAGGATAGAGAGGATTCGGAATGACAAACAGGATTGGTGGCTAGCGCCGCCTATTGAAACAGAACAGCCCTACTCAGCTCGTTTTTTTGCCTTTGCCCGGCTGCTTTGTGCCAACACCCTGATGGCCTCAAGCAAGTCCTGGCGTCTGCAATCCTTAGTCAGATACCAGCTAGCTCCAGCAGCGAGTGCTCCCCCCACATAATCACCATAGACCGTCAGAAACAAGACCTTAACATCAGGAAGGCTTTGTTTGATACGTCGAGTTGCCTCCGTACCATCCATTCTGGGCATCTGGGCATCCATCAGAATGATATCAGGATACAGTTTCTCCGCCTGCGCCACCGCCTCCAAACCATCTCTAGCCTGCCCCACCACCTCGATATCAGCTTGTGCCTCAAGGATGCTTATCAAACCCTCCCTCACCACCTCATTATCATCAACTATCAGTATTTTTATCTTCTCCATTTTGCCTCCTGTGGTATCAAGACTCGCTTCTCCCTTTTAAGTTTACACTCCTAGCCTGGTTACACAATCAGGAAAGTGGCTGGTTTTAAGAAAGAAAAAGGTTGACTTTAGAGCCAACCCTCTCTCCGATGCGAGGTCATACTTTAGTATGACTAGAGGCGAATAATGCCTTTCCTAAGAGCTTGAGTCACAGCTTCAGTGCGGTCGTTCACATCCAGTTTTTGAAAAATGCTAGTGATATGTGTTTTCACTGTACTCTGAGTAATGGAAAGCTGGACAGCAATCTCCTTGTTAGCAGCACCTTTAGCCACAAGTCGCAGCACTTCTAACTCTCGCTCAGAAAGCCCCTCACCAGACGGGGCGCGGCGAGATAGCTCGGCCAAGCGGTCAAGCACCTTTGATGCCACTGCCGGCTGAATGAGCGACTCGCCACGATGAACAACTCTTATTGCCTCGAATAACTCCTCTCTAGGGGCATCTTTAAGCAGATATGCTCGAGCCCCAGCTTCGATGCCACGGAAGATATACTCGTCATCGCTATAGGTAGTGAGGATTATGAATTTAGTATCTGGCTTCACAGACTTTATCTGCTCCATAGCCTCGACCCCATCAAGCTCAGGCATTCGGAGGTCCATAAGCACTATGTCTGGACTAAGCTTTTTAGCTTTGTTTACAGCTTCCACCCCATCCTTAGCCTCCCCAACTACCTCAAACTCATGCTCCCTACTTAGCATAGCAAATAGTCCCGCTCTAACTACCGGATGGTCATCAGCAATCAGAATCTTTATAGCCTCCATATCGGCACCTCCTATTTGGTAGGAATAACTGTATGCACCAGCGTTCCCTTCCCTTTCTTACTCTGCACCTCAAATGTCCCACCTAAGCCACGGGCACGTTCTCGCATACCTATTAATCCAAAGGCACCCCGTTTCTTACTAACTCTGTCCGTCGTATCTGGTTTAAAGCCAACACCATTGTCACTGATGCTCATCTCTACTGCTGATTCATTGAAAGTCAAGTTTACTTCCACATCACTAGCTTTTGCATGTTTTCTCACATTGGCAAGAGACTCCTGGCAGATACGCAGAAGACCAGTTTCTACTTCAGGTAGCAAGTCACGCCTGTCACCTGACACAGTAAAACGAACATTTATACCAGTCTCCTTATTGAATCTATCTACTTCTTGTCCAAGAGCCTCAGCTAAAGGAAGTTGCTCTAAAGCCTGAGGGCGGAGATTCCACACCGAGCGCCGGGCTTCAGCCAGGCTTTTCCGAGCCAAGTTTTGAGCTTGACTCAAATGTCGCTCTAATTCTGAGGGCCTCTCATTTAGCGCCTGGTCTGCCGCTTCAAGTTGCAGGATAATACCGGTAAATCCCTGAGCTAATGTATCATGGATTTCTCTTGCCATGCGGTTCCGCTCATCCATCACTGCCAGCTGACGGGTCTCTTCATAAAGCCGGGCATTCTCAAGAGCCACAGCCAGTTGGTCGGCCAGCGTCTGGGCAGTGAACAGGTCAGCCTCGCCAAAAGCATCAACTTCAGCACTCTCAATATCCAGAACCCCGAGAACCTTCTCTCCCATCTTAACAGCAACAGCAAGTTCGGACTTGGTACTGCTTAATGCCTCGACAGCACGATACTTGGGCTCCTTGCCTACATCGTTTGCCAGCAGCGGCTCACCTGTTTGAGCTACCCAACCCACTATACTATCCTCATCTATCTCCAGTGGGACGCCTACCGGTATAAGTCCCTCCTGTCCACTCAAACACAATGCTTTGAGAGTAACTTTACCTGATTCAGGTTCAAAAAGAAAGATGTTGACACTGTGGTAGTGAAAAGTTTGGCGAAGTAGATTACTTACATATGGCAACAGCTCATTGAGGTTTACGATAGAGCTGATCTTACGGCTGACCTCATTTAAGGTACGCAGTTGCTCCGCCCGCTGCCGCTCCCGCTTGGTGCGCTCCTCAACCTTTTGTTCCAGATTAGTATAAGACTCCTTTAAGGTACTGGCCATAGTGTTGAACTGCTCAGCCAGTTGCTGGATTTCATCACCAGTGTTCATCTCAATGCTATAGTCAAGTTTGCCTTTTCCTATGACCTCAGCACCTTTAGTCAGTTCCAGAATTGGTCCGGTGATTGTTCTTGCCAGAAGAAATCCCAGCCCAGACACGACAACAACCATAGCCAAAATAACGACAATGAAAGTCAACTGAGCTTTATCCATTTGCTCATCTATATATTCACTGGTAGCCAAAACAGCAGAAGCTATCTTGCTTTTTGTTCCTTCGGCAGGTGCTGAGAATTCATCAATATAAGTAGTGGCAGCTACCACAAGCTCTGTCCCTTCTACAGGAACACAATACATATATTTCGCCCGGATATTCCCCTCCTCGTCTTCCCAGTCGTAATAACCTGAAGCTTCTCCAACCACGCTCCTTTCTAGAATGGACCAATAGTGGGCAGGTTCACCGGCTACCCTATGCAAGTTAGCACCCACCAGGTTAGGATTCGCACTGAAATAGACTGTGTAGGACTTGTCGTACACCATGGTATACCCAGTTCGGCCTACGCGTTGAATTGCAATCACTCTTAGCTCCTCATTCCCCTTGCATTCAGAAACCTCCAGGTCTGGATGACGCTCAAAAAAGAGCTCTATCTCCTTGGCAACGTCGACTGCCTTTTGCTGCAGTAATCTCCTGCCCAAGTCTTCCAACGCAGCAATGCTCGTATTCACAACCGTCTCTCCCATGCTAATGCTATTCTGCTTGACAATATAGCCCATCTCACCCATACTGCGGACTGCAACAAAGCTGATAACCCCGAGTGAAGTAAGAGATAAAGCCAAAAAGAAGACAAGGATTTTTTCCCTTATACCAAACTTTACTTTCACCTTTTCACCCCCAGTTTCTATTATCCTTGCTCATACTTCCCGTATCAACTTTTCCCCATATTCAATCAGGACTTTCTGGCGCTCATCAGGTACTTTTTTCATCTCCAGGTAAATCCTCAACGCTTCAACTGGTGTTACTTCCCCACTCACCCAATCGCCCAACCTGAGGCGCGTCTCTTGCCTGACCTCCTTGGCAACAGTAACATCATGAGCTTCCTTGAGAGCTTTGTAAATCTCAGCATCCCGAAGTGAAACTTCCCCAGTCCCGGGCAAGGAGAGCTGAACTCTAACTATAGCTTCTTTGATTTCAGTCTGGCGCTGAACAATAGCTTTCAAAGTAGTAGCTGTAGGGTCAGAGTCCTCGGCATCAATATCGACTTTAATGGTCACAAAGTGACGAGCATTAACCTTGTGGAATTCATAAGTCACACGCCTCTTCCCACCCTCGGGTTCAATATCAACCACATAGAAACCTTTATCTTCATCTTCGTCACCAAAGTCGAGACGTTCCAGGCTGCCAGCATAGATTACAGGTGGGCTTTGAAATAACACTTGCTTTCTGTGAATATGCCCTAAAGCCACATAATCAAAAACAGGTTGGGCAATATTGCTCAGAAGCAAAAGGGGGTCTCTACCTACTACCATGCTCCTTTCCGACCCTGATTTGGCCGTTGACACAGATACATGTGCAGCCAGCAGCGCTGGCAAGGTTGGGTCAAGGTCAGAAATAACATCCAATAGTCTGCGAGTCATTATCTCCTGGAGCCGGTCATTTACCTGGTCTATAGTGAGATTTTTGGTCTCATCCCGGCTTAATAATGGGCTTCGCCTCAGCCAGGGCAAAGCCACCACTTGAACATAGCCCTGTTTGGTTGGAATACGATAGATATCAGGGCGATTGCCAACATAAATATAGCTAACAGCTAAGGTATCAAAAATTTCTACGGCAGTAGCTCGGCCTATGGTACTGGGCAAGTCATGATTGCCCACCAGAAGGAAAACCGGAATTTCCCCCTCAGACAGCCGCCTGAGGCGTTTAGCAAACTCCCGTTGCTGAGTTTGGGAAGGGTCACGGTTTTTATAGGCATCGCCACAGAAGAGAACCAGGTCTACCTTATTAACTATAGCGTATTCCACCACCTCGTCCAAAGCCTTAAGGACGTCAAGCAACCTTGTCGACAGTCCTGTAGCTGGGTCAACACTGCCATAAGTCTCCACACCCAGGTGAAGGTCAGCAAAATGGAGAATCTTCATTCTTCCAAGGCGTCAGCTGCTTTCGCTGCCCATAGAGGCTGAGTGGCAAAAGTCTCACCGCTCAGCTTAGCTTGTAGGGTCCTCACCAGCTCTTTTATCGGCAGCCTGATCTGCGCCATACTATCGCGTTCCCGAATAGTAACTTGATTGTCCTCCAGCGATTGAAAATCAATGGTGACACAGAAAGGGGTGCCGATTTCATCTTGGCGACGGTAACGCCGGCCTATGCTCTGAGCATCATCATACTGCGTCATAAAATGACGACGAAGCTCAGTATAAACCTGCCTGGATAGCGGCACCAGCTTCTCATTTCTGCTTAAAGGCAGAATAGCCACTTTAATAGGAGCTAACTCAGGGTGAAAATGAAAAACTACCCTGGTTTCCCCTTCAGCTAGCTCTTCATCATAGGCATCTATGAGGAAAGCCAGCGCCGAGCGGTCAACACCAGCCGAAGGCTCGATAACATAAGGGGTATAGTGCTCATTGCTCTGCTCATCGAAGTAAGTCAAGTTTTTGCCACTATGCTTGGTATGCTGCACAAGGTCAAAATCGCCCCGGTTGGCAATCCCCTCCAGTTCTGCCCAACCCATAGGGAAAAGATACTCAACATCGTAACAGCCTTTAGCGTAATGCGCCAGTTCGTCCTTGGTATGCTGGCGGAGGCGCAGATTCTCCTGCTTAATGCCCAGGTTTATATACCAATTAAAGCGCTCCTTCACCCAGTAATTGAACCACTCCTCATCAGTCCCCGGCTTGACAAAATACTCAATCTCCATCTGTTCAAACTCTCTAGTCCTAAAGATGAAGTTACCCGTAGTGATTTCGTTGCGAAAGGCTTTGCCTGTCTGGGCAATGCCAAGAGGCAGCCTTTTCCTTGAAGTAGCCAGTACATTGTCAAAGTTAACAAACATACCTTGCGCAGTCTCCGGGCGCAGATAAACAACATCGGCATCATCCTCTACAGGACCCATAAAAGTCTTAAACATCAAGTTAAACGGCTTCGATTCAGTCAGCTCACCACCACAATCAGGGCAGCTATTGCCATTCAAATCGGTAGCTCGCCACCTCAGGTGACAAACTTTGCACTCTACTAACGGGTCAGAAAAGCCCCCCACATGACCGCTAGCCACCCAGACTTGGGGGTGCATCATTATGCTTGTATCTATGCCTACCACATCATCTCGCTCCTGGACAACTGCGCGCCACCAGGCATTCTTGACATTTCGCTTCAGCTCCACCCCCAGCGGTCCGTAGTCCCAGCAACTTTCAAGGCCGCCATAGATTTCGCTGCTGGGGAAGATAAAACCTCGCCGCTTGCACAGCGAGACGATTTTCTCCATATCTACCTTGCTCGTTTCCTTAGACAAATTTCAACCTCCTGTAAAGCTCCCTCAAGCTTATCAACTTTAGCTATGAGTGTCAAAAGGCATCTAGCCAACCATGCTAGAGCCAAATCATACAGAAGCCAGATCTTGCCTTTTCGATTTGCCCAAATGTGACAGCAAATGTTAGAATCAAATCACAGCGGAATTAAAAAGCCTGCACAAGGCAACCAATGCTTTCAATTACCACTTAACTGGTGACTAATGAAAATAAATACCAAGTCCACAATACCAACTCTACTGTGTCTAGTTTTACTAACCTTGGCAGTCTCTGGCTGTAGCCCTCAGCCCGCTACCCCAGCAACACCCCCACCACTGCCAATAGAATCACCTCCTCCAGACGCTACGCCACCAGAGACAGTAATTACCGCCACCCCGAGTGAAACCATCGACTATAACGAAGTGCCCTTCGAATGGACGGGCAGTGATAATACAACACCAACCACCAGTCTAACCTACTCATGCTACTTGGAAGGCTACGATTCCGACTATTCTCCCTTTACCTCAGATACCGCTAAGACTTACTACGACCTGCCTGATGGCTCATATATATTTTATGTCAAGTCACAGGACGAAGCTAGCAATGTCGACCCGACCCCAGCGACCAGCGAGTTTATTATAGCCACTGCCCTACCAGAGGAGGAAGAGGAAGATGGGGCTGCAATCCCTGGTGACAGCCGTTTGCTCATAGTGCCAAATAGCGAGGTTAGCCGCATTGCGGTTGCTTACGACGATACCGTTTATGCCCTCGATTCTCCCAATGCCCAGCTCTATAAGTCAGACCACGGTGGCTATGGATGGGCTAATATATCAAGAGGCATCGCTGGAGCAGCGACCTGGGACGAGCTGGCCGTAGCCCCTGATAATCCTGACGTCGTCGCTGTAGCCACCAATGCCGGCACTGAAGTCTACCTATCTATTGACGGTGGCACCAGCTTCTACGCCACTAACCTGGTCAGCAAGCTAGGTGCTGGTGAGCAAGTCAAATGTCTTGCCATCTCACCCTGCTATGGCAGCTCTTCTCGAGAACTGGCTGTCGGCACCGCCACTGGCAATGGTAATGGCAAAGTTTGGGTAAACATAATCGACCATTTCCCCAGCGGCTGGCAGGATATGAGCACCGGCGCCGCAGGCTGGTTACCCACACCAGCAATATCGGGCGCTGACGTTTTCGCTATCGAGTATTCGCCTGGATTTACCAGCGATGGAACTCTCCTGGCTATAGTCGCCACTGGTCCTGCTCCAGATACTAACGACACTTACCTCTATATCGGCATAAGAGACCTCGGTTCAAACAACACAACCTGGAACACTTCCTCAGGTTACCCGGTGGAAATCTGCCAGTCAGGTCAAGATACACCGGGAACACCGCTTACTTATGCCGACTTAGCCCTGCCTTCAGGCTACTCAGGAGCCGTCCCTTCAAGACAGCATGCCTATGCTTGCTGGACAGATAATCCACCGGGAGCAGCCACCGCCGGCAATACTAATGACGACGTTTATCGCATAGATAACACCATTTGCTATCGGCTTCAAGTTCGCCCCGACATCATTTGTAGTCTCGCCCACTATGGCACTTACAGCCGGGGGAAGCTGCTGGCTGGAGCTATGATGTCCACTTCAGCAACGGCCTCCTTTGCTGTTCAGACCTACTTCACAGCCAATCCGTTTTCACAATGCCCCACCTGGCAAAGCAGCCAGAAACCACCCACCGGCCCCAGACTGGCAAGAGTAGCCTGGTCGCCCAACGGTATAGCCACCTACTGCGGCACCAGCGGCATCCAGAGCGCCTTTTCAATAAGCACCAACGACGGCTTTACCTGGAACCAGATAGGGCTAATTGATTAATTTAGCTTGACACATACGGTCAGCTTCTTCGATAATGTGAATCCGACATGATTAAGGTAATCTGCTTCGATTTCTTTAACACCCTGGCTTACTTCTATCCATCGCGCGAAGAAACGTATTCAAATATCTGCCGTGACCTCGGCATAAACGTAACACCAGAAGCTATCGGTGAATCCCTGCCCGAGGCTGATGCCTACTGGCGTGCAGAAAACTATAAGTCTCGGATAAGTGACAGAGGGCAGAAGGAGAAATTCGCCGTTTATACCGAATATGTGGTAAGGATATTAAAGGGTGCTGGCGTGGAGGTAACCGGCGATGTGGGACTTCAAATACTGGCAAAGGCCCAACAGGTAGGTTTCGAATTTAAGCTTTACGAGGATTCTTTGCCCACTTTAGAGGTCTTGAAAAAACGCAACTTTAAACTCGGACTACTATCCAACGTCGGCCAAGACATAGATTCGGACTGCGAAAAACTGGGACTGGAATCATTCCTTGATTTCAAGGTAACTTCCTTTGAAGTGGGCTTCGACAAACCTCACCCGGAAATATTCCTCGCAGCGCTCAAGAAGGCTGCGGTCGCTCCTGAAGAAATTCTATATGTAGGGGACCAGTATGACCAGGACATTCTCGGGGCCAGGAACGTCGGAATCAAGGCCATATTGATTAAACGCAATAGCTCGCCCACCAGCACTTATGATTGCCCTGTAATCAGCAGCTTGCCCCAACTTGCAGGATATCTCCCGAGTTAATGGTTACCACAAGGCAAAAACATGAAAATTTTTCAATCACAGCTCAAATGCCTTCTATAAGCCCCTGAGAAACTCAGGGCGAAGCAATGCCGGGTCTCCCTTTGCTAAAATAGCCTCCAACTCTCTCAGCATCCTCGATTTGTCTTGAGGCAGTTTTCCGCGGACTGAATAGTAATTTGAGGCATGCATTGAGCTGAAGAAACAGTCCGTAAAATCGGCGTTCTCGACAATCATCTTCAGTTCTTTTAGAGAATCTAACGGGGTGATAAGAGAGAAATTGCCCTGCTCCCACTGCTCGTATAAGGGCGTCCCGGGAACCAGAGTCAAGGTTAGGGCTCCAGCATACTCCGGGTCAATCTCAGTCAGCACCTTCGCCGCTTCCAGTGCATGCCTGCCGCTTCCCTCAACACCCCCAAGTCCCAAAATTACGGTTACCGAAAGAATAATCCCCGCCTGCTTGGCCTTCCTTCCAGCTTCAACCAACTGGGCATGATTAACTCCCTTACCCACCTTCTGGAGTACCTCGTCATCACCACTTTCAACCCCCATATAGGCAATACCTAACTTAAGTTCCCGTAAAGTCCTGAGCTCATCCAGGCTCTTTCGCAGGACATCTTGAGGAGTAGCATAGATACCAATCCTTTCCAGACAAGGAAATTTCTCATTGAGATACTCAATAACCTCTTTTAATTTGGGGAAGGGGTAAACCAGAGCATCGCCGTCCTGAAGAAACACTCTCCTCTGCTCCCAGCTTTGCAGCACAGCATATACAATATCCGGAACGGTTGGGAGGTGGATGCCATGTTGAACATACAAAACCATGGCATCAATTTCTTTCTTGATATCATCAACTTCCCTCATCCTGAGCTTCGAGCCGTAGTAACCACAGAAAGTGCAGGTATTATTGGAACAGCCGCTGGTTAAGGGCAGAAAATAGCTTGCGTGTTCACTTGGAGGACGGATAATTCCAGGTCTCTCAAACTCCATATTTAAACTCCCACTGGCACTACCTGAGCATGGCCACGTAGCTGTTCAGAGGCACTTTGAGCGAATCAGCCACTGGCTGACACTTTGCCATAAGGCAGTAGAAAATCCTTCCCTCTGCTGGCAGCTCGGAGAGAGATTCATAGTATCCCATACCCTTGGCAAATATAAGGTCTGAAATGGCAAACTCATGCTTGAACTGAGCCGAAGCCACGGAGAAATCTATTCCCGGGGTAGCTGTCCCCGTGTCTATTATCTCACCGAGGTCAGCTTCAAGTCCAGCTCGCCTGACATCTTCCAGCGTAACATCATTCTGGACCGGCGAGTCCTTAACCACGTAGGCAACCGAGGCAAACCGTCTCATCCATCTGATGAGAGGCAAATCGAAAAACACCTCACCAGCATTATCCGCCAGATACAGAACCCGGCTGGCATCCTCAAGCTTAGCTTCAAACTGCTTTGAGTCGTCAATTGCGAAGACTACCTGTCTTCTCATATCCCTCTTGATGACATCCAGGGGCCTGAAGAAATCTATGGTGTTTCCCAGGGCTGCAAGCCTGAGGCAATCTCCGAAATCACTCTCATGCTCAAGCCTTGCCTCACCAGACAATTCCCTGGCAACAGCAATCTCTTTATCCTTCATTTCCCGGTAAGGGTCAGAATTTTGAGTTATGTCCTTCACCAAATCATGGATTTGGGTAGCAATAACAATGGATACCCTGTCATACGAAAAGTTGTCATTAATGACCTTCAGGCTCTCCTCAATTGCTCTGGCTTTAATGTGCTCATCGTTGGTCGCCAGCCCGGCAGCCTGATAAGCCAGCCTTTGCAGACACCCATAACATTCCTTCGTAAGTTTCATACTTCTTCCTCAAGTCCTCATATTACACAGGCTACACCATCTGTAGACACTGGGGTCTCAAAACAACACACTCTTAAAGTACACAGAAAAGATTGGCCACCTGGTATCTCATGTTTTCTTTTCAAGTATGAACATTCCCGTCTGCCCTATTCTGAGATTAGTCTAAATTAAGTTCCTCTTTTCCAGAACCCAGAGTATGCCCGGGACTCTGAGGTCTAGCTTCGTATCACCAGAAAGATTTAGCAAAAAATCATCCAGTTTTTGAATTGGAACCTTCAGGACTTCAATTTCTTCGGAGGCATCTCCATTTTGCTTCCCTACAAATTCAACTTCCGGAGCGAAAAAGTGGCTTGCTATGGTGGGAGTTAAATCCGGAGATACTGGCACCGATATAATAGGGATAAGTTTTTTAGCCGTGTAACCGGTTTCCTCCAGTAGTTCTCTCCTGGCTGCCTCCTCTGCGCTTTCTTCTGCTATATCAGTAAGCCCTGCGGGAAACTGGATGATAAAAGATTCCAGCGAAGCTCTCCAATTCCTTTCCATGATTAGCTCTTTCTCCCTTGTTAAACCAACAATTACCACAGCTCCTTTGCCATGGATGTTTACCCTTTCTATCGTTTCCCATGTCACTCTTTTCCCCGTGCTTGTTTCAGCATCCTTACTCACAAACCTCAAATACTTCCCTTCAAACACAACTTTTCTATTTATAACTTTCATTTTAATCACTCCCTGCTAAATAGCGAGCAAGCTGGATTTCCAGCCCTCTCTATATTTTGGGCTTACTGGAAATGCTCATAGGCCGTGGATATTATAGCTGAAACTGGGTGGAAGATGCTGGCGTTTCGCTGGCAGGAAGCAGCTATAGCGTCATCGCCGGGCATATAGCCCTGTCTTTTGAGGTATCTATTATTCCCGGAGATGACATGTACTGAGGACATTGGTCGAGAATTATTGTGGGTTGGCTAATCCGATAAAGGGTAGACGCAACAAATGAAATAGTAATATTATACAGGCAAAAATAGAGAGGCTTCTGACCCGAAAGGAGTGTTAATTTGAAGGAAGACAGCTTGAATAAGGTTGCAATCATCGGTGCTGGGCTGATGGGATTTGGCATTGGCGTTGACTTCGCACGGGCGGGATATGATGTAGCACTGTGGAACACTTCTCCGACTACCAGCCAACAGGCGATGACCCGCGCCAGAAAAGCCTTCGACCGAATGGTAGAAGCAGAGTTTATAACACGTGAGGAGGCTGAGGGTGCTTATGCCCATCTGCAGCCGACAACTGATATGACTGAAGCTGCAAGAGGAGCCGACTATGTCGTCGAGTCTGTGCTGGAGCAGTTACCTCTCAAGCAGGACGTCTTCCGCCGACTCGATGTTATCTGCCCTCCGCCAGCCATACTGGCCACTAACACATCAGGACTTAGTCCAACAGCTATCGCTGCTGCCACCACTCATCCCGAACGTGTGGTGGTCACACATTACTTTCAGCCACCTCATCTTATACCACTGGTCGAGATAGTGGGAGGTGAAAAGACCTCCAGTCAAACCATCGAAACCGCATTTCAGGTATTGACCAGGATGCGAAAAAAACCAGTTAAACTTTTAAAAGAAACACCCGGCTTTGCTGGCAACGCTATTCAGAATGGAATCGGCATGATGGCAATCGGGCTTGTGGAGAAAGGTATATGCACCCCCGAGATGGTTGATACTATCATAACCATGGGCTTTGGTCGGCGGATGCGAATGACAGGCTACTTTGACCGAATGGACCTGATAGGTCTCGACCTGGTGGCAGATATTGTTACCGCGCAGGGGCTGACACCTCCGCGACTTATAGCGGAGCATGTAGAACGTTCCGAGCTTGGAGCCAAGACAGGCAAAGGATTCTACAAGTGGACTCCCGAGTCTGCCGAAGCTTTCAATTACCGCCAGGAAATGGAGCTAATCCGCTTGCTAAAGCAGGACTATGAAAAGGGAATCCTGTAGCATTTATACCTCACGGCTTTGGCTTATAAAGAGGGACACGCCAATTTTTCATGTTCAAACTGGGACATGGGTAACACTTTCATCTGCCCACAGGTGACCATTCACCTTGCACAATACATGAGCATCAGTGATTAAAAGTCGTCACTTTGTATTTTCGTTTTTGACTTTTGCATTACTGCAATTCTAGTGTCAATATATGCCACCTGAACAATATAGCCTTACTGGAATTAGCTTTTTATGCCAGCTGCTATCTCAGCCCACTTTTTGTATTCCTGGATGTCAGGTTGTGCCTCAGCGAGAACTGTCATCCTCTGCGCTTGGAGAGAACCCTCGGCATGAACTGCCACTATCTCATTCTCATAAGTTAGCATTCTTCTCATCAGGTTCAACATTCTTAATCTATTTTCTGTGGGAATCCCTGCTTTGCCACCCAGATATTTATCGATATCAGCCTTAAGCTCAGGATTCTGATAGTCTTGATAGGAGGGTAGTGTTGCTGCCAGTCCTCCAGCGATATCCTGAACTATCTTTACAAAAGTATGAAAATTGCTGGCAAACTGATATTTCGCTATATTGCTAATCACAGGATTGGGAATAGGTATCCCCCCATGCATAACATAGTCTATGCATGAAGCCCGAGCCAGTGATTTGAGGGTGTTAACATACATTACGAGGTCAGTTATGTGTTCCCTGATGTGTGAGACCCGTTCTATGCCATTATACTCGGCCATGGCTTGAGCTACTCCTAATAGCAGCTCAGACGAAGGAATTCTGTAGCTGGCTGCGGTGTGGCGGTGCAAGACGGCGAAGTTATAAACAAGAGGCATGGCAAACTGCCATTCCCCACACAGGAACACCCTCTCCCAGGGAACAAATACATCATCAAAAATAATGAGTGAGTCCGTGTGCGTTCTCACCGGATGGTCAACAGGGAATTCCATATCACTTAGCTTCGTATGCATCGGGTGACATATTTGTTTAACACCTTTGGTATTGGCAGGTATGGCAAAGGCAACAGCGTAGTCTTTATCTTCCTCCACCATATTCCTGGTAGGAATTACCATTAGCTCGTTTAGATAGGCAGCGGCGGTGATATGTACTTTGGCTCCTCTAACTATTATCCCATCTTTGTTTTTGTCCACCATATGGACGTAGAAATCAGGGTGGGTCTGTTGAGGGGAAGACGGGCGAAGTACCCTGTTCCCTTTCACGTCCGTCATAGCAGCGGATGAACTCAAGTCTGTCTTCTTCAGATGCTTACGATAATTCTCGGCTCGCTCTACATATTCCGGTTTACCCATCATATTTGCAGTAACATTTATTGCGTTCAGAGCATCAGCAGCGATATCGTGGCTAAACGGAATGACGCAACCCCCAAGCCTTGTGGCTGCTACCATCAACTCATGCCGCTTTATCAAGTCCTCAGCATTTCTTGGGATATAGTAATACCGGCTCACCGGCTCACCGCCTAGGTCCGGGTCTTCAACAACCGCCAGGTCTCTGTATTCAGGCATCTCCGCTAGTTCATAATCTATGGCCGCAGTGTCCACACCAACCTTAAGCGCCGGGTCAGTGGTGACATCTTCAACCTTTTTCCCATAAATGTAGACCAGCCTACCATCCTTCAAGCTCTCTCTATATTGCTTCGGTGTCATTAATCCCATTTTACCCTCCTTAATTCTAGCAGTATGTCTAAGAGAAACATTTTATCATGTCACTGCAGGCTTTTCCACAGGAACACCATTAGCAAGAATACAGCACTTCTTTAAGCCTATCAAGATGGTTGCTCTTGCTTTGTTAATGTTCCACAGTCTTCTCACTTTTGGCCTTTCTGCGAAAACGTCACCCTGTAAATAAAGCAAACAGGCTTAATATCAAAAAAATGGTGCTGCTTGGGTTAGCCGCAACTTAACAAATCGCCCCGGAAGATGATATAGTTAAGTAGCATGCGGTATGCAATCCTTGGCGATATTCATAGCAATTTAGCCGCTTTCGAGGCAGTGCTTCGGGATATAGACCTCAAAGGGGGGATCGACAGGATATGGTGTCTCGGTGATGTAGTGGGCTATGGACCTGACCCTCACGAGTGCATCGAGCTTCTGCGTCAATATGAGCATATATGCGTTGCTGGCAATCACGATTGGGCAGCGATAGGCAAGATGGATACTTCGGACTTTAACCCTGTTGCTACTCGAGCTTGCCGCTGGACAAGCCAGCAGCTAACCAAGAAAGATATAGACTACCTTCAGAATCTGCCTCTTAGCCTCTGCCAGGATGATTTTACGCTAGTTCATGGCAGCCCGAGAGAACCTATTTGGGAGTATCTGCTATCGATTGAAGTGGCACAAGATAACTTTGCCTACTTTAAGACCGCTTTTTGTCTCGTTGGGCATTCTCATGTCCCACTGATTTTCGAGCAGAGGGGCAATAGCACTGTCTACAAGGAATTCCCAAACAGAACTAACCTGGAATTGGGGGGGAATCGCTTGATTATCAACCCCGGCGGTGTTGGACAACCTCGAGATGGCGACCCTCGGGCAAGCTATGCCATTTACGATGTTGACGCCCGTACCATCTATCACTACCGGGTTGAATATGATATTCCAGCTACGCAGAGGAAGATGGAGGAGCGAGGACTGCCCTTACCCCTGATTCTGCGCTTAAGCGAAGGCTGGTAGCCTTGCAAAATTCAACGCTCCATAGTAGTATTTGCTTGGGTCGTGCTAGACGGGGAACTAGCGGTGCCCTGTACCCGAGATCCGCTATAGCGGGGTTGAATTCCGACTCGAGGTCTTTGTCTTTTAGGCCTGCTGCGGTAAAGCGGTGTTGAAGGCTAGGTCTTGCGCAGCGGAGAGCTATGAACCCCGTCAGGTCCGGAAGGAAGCAGCGGTAAGTAGCATTCTCTGGGTGCCGCAAGGCTACCTGGCCGGAGCTGGCTAACTGGAGTAAGCTAGGAGGCAAGGTCGACAGTCGGTGCACGGCCCATAGTAAGAAACCCAGAGGATTCTGAAACTCAAGGTTTAGAAGCATCAAATATCAGGAGATTTAACGGCTTTAAGTGCCTAAAAAAACGAGCCTACCCTCGGTTGAAGTAAAAAGGCTGCTTCGCCAGTCTGGTCTCAAGGCAAAAAAGGGACTAGGGCAACATTTCCTCATAGACGAAAAGGCCTTAGAGACCATAGTCATAGCTGCAGAGCTTTCCCCAGAAGATATTGTAATTGAGGTTGGCCCTGGCTTAGGCGTATTGACCATCGAGCTGGCACGACGGGCTGGTAAGGTTATCGCCGTAGAGCTCGACACAAAGCTGGCTTCGCTGCTGAAGCGCAGGTTAGCTTCTCTACCCAACGTTAATATAGTTAATGCCGATATACTCAAGGTCAGTCCATCACAATTACTGGGAGGAGAAAACAATTATAAGGTGGTGGCTAATCTACCCTATTATGTTACTTCCCCCATATTGCGCTACTTCGTAGAAGCCTCGCCGAAACCATCATTGATGGTAGTAATGGTTCAGAAGGAAGTTGGCATAGCTATTGCTGCCAGTCCTGGGAAGATGAGTTTATTGGCGATTAGCCTGCAGGTATACAGTAAGCCGAAAATTATCTCGTATGTGTCATCGCAGAGCTTCTATCCACCACCGAAGGTGGATTCAGCCATTGTACGTTTTGACTTATTTCCAGAGCCTGCGGTTAAGATAGCCGATATCGATGGCTTTTTCAAGGTGGTCAGATGCGGATTCAGCTCACCTCGGAAGCAACTGCGTAATTCACTAGCTCACGGCCTGGAGGTGAAGCCGGCTGAAGTTGGCTTGTTGCTGGAGAAGGCCAGGATAGAGCCTCAACGCCGAGCTGAAACACTTAGCCTTGAAGAATGGGCAAGGTTGTATGAAGTTCTAGCAGCTTCAAAGAAGGATAGGACGCTATGCTGACTAGCCTGGCACCAGCTAAAATTAACCTCGTCCTCGAAGTTTTGAGCAAACGCGATGACGGCTATCACGAAACTCGTAGTCTTATTCAGACAATTAGCCTGCATGATATCATTTCTTTTGAGCTAGCCAGGGGAATTTCTTTGGAGTGCACGGAGCCGAGTTTGCAGACTTCTGATAACCTGGTTGTTCAAGCGGCAGAATTGCTCCGGAAAGTTTGTGGCTGCGAGAAAGGCGTGAAGATTGGACTTGAGAAGCGAATCCCCTGGGGTGCAGGGTTAGGTGGTGGCAGCAGCGATGCGGCGGCTACCTTATTGGCTCTTGAGAAGCTGTGGGAGCTGGAGCTGCAGATTTCAGATTTAGTTGGGCTGGCAGCCAGGCTGGGGTCAGATGTCCCCTTTTTCATTCATAAGGGAACAGCTCTGGCGGAGGGCAAAGGTGAAAAGGTGACTCCTTTGCCCGCTTCGCTGCCAGGGTGGTTTATCCTGCTATTGCCACCATTGCCCCAAATACCCCACAAAACACAGCAGCTTTATTCCCGGCTGGATAAACAGCATTTTACTGGTGGGCAATTTGTTGGCAAAGCCATAGAAGCATGGTTGCAGAACAGACGAATTAGTCCTTCACTGTTATTCAATGTTTTCGATAGCATAGCCTTCGACGCCTTCCCTGGGCTTGAGGACTATTGGGAGCGTTTTAAGGAGGCTGGCGCCCCGGCCATCCATTTAGCCGGCTCAGGCCCGGCGCTCTTCGCTCCCGCTGATAACGAAGCGGCGGCAGAAGAATTACATCGTTGCCTTTGCCAGCAGGGGCTGGAAGCTTATATTGTGTCTACTATTCTGCCTCAGATGGTTTAGTTAAAGTGAGCGAAATCTCCAAATCAAGCAGAAAGAAAAAATGGCTTCAGACAGCAGCCTGGGTTGTTGGAATTGCGGCTCTGACTGCAGGTATCTTTTACTTGCTATCGTTTCTCGAAGATTATTTTGGGCTGCCTTTAGAGGAATTTGCCCTGCAGGCATATTTAATTGTCTTTGGAGTTACTTTATTAAGTAGCTGCACCATCTTGTTTCCGGCGCCAGGAGTGGCAATCCTCATGGCTGCCGCTGCAAAGTGGAACCCAGCAATTGTGGCAATGGCAGCCAGTGTCGGCGGCACAATCGGCGAACTTACTGGCTATTACGCTGGTTATCTAGGAAGAAAAATAATCATTACTGAGTACCGTGAACGCTATGAACAGGCAGTAGGCTGGATGAATCGCTATGGACTGTGGGCAATATTCGCCTTTGCCCTCATACCAGTACTTATATTTGATTTAATAGGACTGGCAGCGGGGGCTTTAAAGTTACCAGTATGGAAGTTTTTGCTAGCCTGCTGGGCAGGACGGATAGTGAGGTCTTTGATTGAGGCTTACTTCGGAGCTGGATTTATACCACTCGTCTTCCCTGCCTGGTTTTCATAACGTCTGGCACCAGTTATAAACTAATTTTTCCTCTTCCTCCCTTGTCCTCACCTCTCCATTCAATTTTGCTTCATGTAATGCATTTAAAATCTCCCCCATTTGAGTACCTTGAGGGACACCCATTCTCTTCAAGTCCTCCCCGTTTAGCAGCGGTTTGACATAGCGAAGTTTAGCCAGGTACGACTGCAAGTGTTGGCTTGCTATTGGCGATTCTGCAGCCAGAAAGTTAGCTTGAATGGCCTGGGTGGTATAACTGCAAAGCAACTGGTATATATCGCTGGGCTTTAGCTGGGGATTGGCCAGAGTGTGAAGCTTGGTTTTGAGTTGCAGTGCATGGCGCATCGCTTGAGACAATCTTTTTTGGAAATTAAAACGGGAAAGGAACTGCTCGTTCTCCTCATCAGTTAGATTGTAGATAAGCAGGCACAGGTAAAGAGGCAAAGGTGAGGTTCGCTTGCATTGTTGGCGAGCCTGTTCAAATCTTTTACTGAGCCATCCGTTGCCTCTGAGGGACGGGTGCAGCTTGGTGAGGACTCCCAGCTCGGCAGCCCTTTTTAAAACTCGCTCCGGGCAGTCTTCCTTCAGGATTAGCTCCAGCTCATGCCTGAGGCGGTCACCGCTTATAGTATCAAGCATGGCTTCATCGCGGCGAAGCAGCTCAGCTGTTTTTGCCTCTAGCTTGAAGCCCAGCCTCTGCTCGTAGCGAAGGCCCCGCAGGATTCGAGTAGCATCGTCGATGAAACTATTCGGGTGCAGAATACGGATGAGACGATTGTCGAGGTCATCTTTGCCGTGATAGAGGTCGATTAGCTCTCCAAAGCGTTGAGGCGTCAGACACAAAGCCATAGTATTGATTGAGAAATCTCTGCGGCAAAGGTCGTCGGTGAGACTGCCCGGCTTTACACTTGGTAGAGCTCCAGGACAGCTATAGCTTTCACGGCGGGCAGTAGCTATATCGAAGCTAAAACTAGTGTAGCTAAGCTTAGCAGTGCCAAAATGAGGATGGACTGTCAAACTCGCTTGGCTTTCTTTAGCTAGCTCCTGGGCTAGCTTGACAGCATCACCTTCAACCACTAAATCCAGGTCAAAGTTGGCACGTCCCAGAAGCAGGTCACGCACCACCCCACCAACAACATAGAGCTCCAGCCCCAGCTCACTGGCTTTTTCACCGGCACCTTTTACCAGCTTCAAAATTTGCTGCGGCAGGTACTCTTCAAGTTGTGATGAAAGATTTTCAGGCATGGCCTACCCTGTCTTTATAAGACTAGTTAAATTATAGCATAGGCAGCCTTGATGAACTGAACTAGCTTGTTGCGAAACTCTTGTGTGGTATAATCACCGTGTGGACATACGCAGTGCAATCAAAGCTGTAGGCGCCATCGTGATGGCAATCTTTACAATTGTCTTCGAAGCCCTGGATGCGCTCAGTATCACAACACAAGTGTTCGGCCAAACTATCGACTGGCGTTGGTCCTCGCTTGCAGCGTTCATTGCCTTCTGTGGTTTCATATGGTGGACAAGGGAAAGCTCTTTCGTTAGAGACTACAAGTTAACATTGGGTGGATTGGAGGAATTGTCTGAGGCGGTTGCTAACTCCCCGTGATATAGCACCAAGATATCAGACCATTACATTACTTTGGCCGTTCAGTAGTGAAAAAGGTATAATAGGAATGTTACAATGACGCAGGAGATGATGAGGTGAGCTGGACAAAGGAAGATTTACACAGGCTAATTAAGACCAAATTAGCCGACCGTTTGTTCATCGTTGTGTCCAATAGAGAGCCCTATATTCATATCTCATCTGGTGATGAAATCCAGTGTGTTGTGCCGGTTAGTGGACTAACTGTAGCTCTGGACCCGGTGATGCGAGCCTGTGGTGGTGTCTGGGTTGCCCATGGCAGCGGCGATGCCGATAGAAGAGTAGTTGATGAGAAAAACCGGGTAATGGTCCCTCCAGATGAGCCCAGCTATAGCCTGAGGCGAATATGGTTAACCAGGGAAGAAGAAGATGGCTACTATCTGGGCTTCTCGAATGAAGCATTATGGCCGCTGTGCCATCTTGCCTATGCACCGCCAATCTTTTATGAGGCCGATTGGAACACCTACAAAAAGGTGAATCAGCTTTTTGCTGATGCTGTTCTGGATGAAATTGGTGACAGACAGGCGTTTGTATTCATTCAAGATTATCATCTGGCGCTCTTGTCTCGATTGATAAAAGCCCAAAACCCTCAAGTTACCACTGCCCAGTTTTGGCACATCCCCTGGGCTAATCCCGAAGTCTTCCGAATTTGCCCATGGGGAGAAGAACTGGTAGACGGACTTCTGGGCAACGACCTTCTCGGATTCCACATTGGATATCACTGCGATAATTTTTTGAATACAGTTAACCTGCTGATAGAGGCAAGAATCGATTATGAGAGGTCTGCGGTTATCCGAAATGACAAAACTACGTTGATACGGCCATTCCCTATCAGCGTTGACTTCGACCAAATATCACGGGATGCAGCCAGTGAAGATATCAAGCAGGAAATGGAAAGAATTCGGCAGACATGGAAGCTGAATGATAAGATTGTTGGCGTCAGTGTCGACCGGGTCGACTATACCAAAGGCATCCCGAATAGACTGCTGGCTTTGGATAAGTTCCTTGCCAAGTATCCTGAATACCAAAGGCGGGTGGTTCTCCTTCAATTGGCAGAGCCAAGCCGGACTCATATTAGAAAATACAAGGAGCTGAACCTTGAAATCGATGACCTCGTCGAAGAGATAAACTGGAAATATCAATCCGGTGACTGGAAACCAATAATATATATCAGAGAGCATTGTTCGCCCCCCGGTATACTGGCCTTTTATCGACTGGCACATTTCTGCATAGTTAGCTCTCTCCATGATGGAATGAACCTGGTGACCAAGGAATTCATTTCCTCCAGGGTAGATGAAGATGGCGTACTTATCCTTAGCCGATTCACCGGAGCTGCCAGGGAGCTGACTGAGGCTCTTTTTATCAACCCTTATGCCACTGATGACTTTGCGGAGACGATAAGAAAGGCCATAGAGATGCCAAAGAGGCAAAGACAGGCGAGGATGAGGAAGCTGCGCCACACGGTTGAGCAAAACAATATTTATAAGTGGGCTGGCAATGTCATCTCTGAATTAACTAATCTGGGGCTTTAGGCAACGTCGATGTTATGCAATATCTTTTCGATGCCTGGACTAAGCTGACACCACGGCTCAAGGCAGCTAATCATGTTTTACTTCTCTCTGATTTTGATGGCACTCTAATTCCTATTGTAGATAACCCTGAGTTAGCCATTCTTCCTCCAGAGACAAAAAATTTACTGCGAACACTGGCTAAAAATCGTCGCTATACTGTTGGAATTGTTAGTGGTAGAGCCTTAGCTGACCTTAAATCTAAAGTTGATGTGGACAGCATTATTTACGCCGGGAATCATGGATTAGAGATAGAAGGTTTTGGTTCAGACTTTTTAGACCCCATTGCCGAGGAAATGAGGCCCTTTTTTCTGATGCTCAGTCAGGCATTGTCAGCCACTTTACGAGGCATTAAAGGTGTGTTTGTTGAGAATAAGGGCCTGACTCTAAGCGTCCACTACCGCTCAGTCGACGACACCGAGGAGAGAAGGGTTACGGATGCTTTCAGCAAAGTTACTGACCCATTACACATCACCGGCAGGATAAGGATTACTCAAGGTAAGAAGGTATATGAAATAAGACCACCCGTAGATTGGGACAAAGGCAAAGCTATAGCCTGGCTTATAGCTAAATGTAAAGAGAGCAGGGGGAAAGGTGGAGCATTGCCAATATATCTCGGCGATGACTTGACTGATGAGGATGGCTTTAAGATGATTGAGAAGAATAACGGCATTTCAATCTTCGTTGGTGGGGAAGGCCTCCAATCAGTGGCACGCTACTTCTTGAGGTCACCAGAGGAAGTGACCGAATTGTTAAAAATGCTATAATAGCGTAGGAATGTAAATGCTTGACTGGTTAAGTGAGAATTGGCTTTATATCGCCGTACCCCTGCTGGTTTACCTGGCTAGCTACATAGTTGGCCTGTGGGTTAGAAGGATTGCTTACAGGGCCTTCGACCGCTGGGCAGCGAAAGGGAAATGGGAGGGAAACCCTCTGGTTGTTCAAGCGACACGGACTCCATTTCTCGCTTGGTTCATGATACTAGGCGCCTATTTAGCCGTCCGTGTCTCAATATTAGACACTTCGACGAAGGCTCTAGCCGACAAGGTCTTAGTTGCTCTCTTTATAATCTCGGTAACCTGGGTAGCTGCTAGCTTAAGTGAAAAATTGCTCAGACTTTACATAGGCAAGGTAAAACGCCTCCAACCATCGGAGGCTTTAATAGTAAACATTACCAGGATTACTATTGCTGTGGTCGGTGCTTTGATATTGCTTGATGCCTTGGGGGCACCGACTACTCCAATCATCTTGTTCCTAGCCGCTGCTGTTTTTATAGCAGCTTTGGTCTCCAGGGATTTGCTGACTAATTTCTTCTCGGGCTTCCAGCTAGTGCAAGGAGAGCAAATTAAGGTTGGCGACTTTATAAGATTGGAATCCGGGGAGGGTGGCTATGTTACTGCTGTGACCTGGCGGACCACTCAGATAAGAGGTCTTGACGGCAATCTTATTCTGGTTCCTAATAGTCGGTTGCTTCAGAGCACTGTTATTAATTATGGCCGCCCGCTTAAGAAAGCCAGCGAACCTTTCCGTTTTTATGCTCGGCTTCATTTGAAGGAGGTGACTGGACTTAAAGCCTGCAATTTGACTGAGCTAGTTGATACATTGAAAAAGGTCCCTGGCTCGGTGATTTACTATCATACCCATAATTTTCTGGAAGAATACCAATATTTGACACCAGAGCCAGCTAATGACTTCGCTTTATGGGTAAACGATGAACTTGGCAATGAAGTCTTGGGTGAAAAACTAGCCAGCATTGACACCTTTGGTTTTCCCACCATCGCCGCTTTGAGAGCAAGGATTATCGGCGTCATTGAGGACTATCTATCAAAAAACCCCGACGGGCGGACTGCACCGCTGGGGAGAGAATTCCATTTTATCAGGTCAATAAGCGTTATATTGCCTACTCCCTATATCGCTCATGACCTCAGGGAGTTTATTGAGGTGTTGAGGAAAGTCAGCACTGATTCTATTAGTTTCCACGTTTTTGAAGCAAGGCTGAGGTTACAGAAGGGTGTTAACGACTTCTCTATCTGGATAGAAGACTGCTTGGGAGATAAGGATTTAGCTGACAAGCTCGCCTACCTTGACCCGTACAATTACACATTGGAAGGTCTGAGGTCAACCATAATCCAACTTGTCGAAAAACGCATCAAATAAGGTGGAATTAATTGGAGAACGAAGCTCATATACAATCTAGAAGCCGGATACAGGATTATGAACCGATAGTTGGCAGAAGCAACATCGAGGAATTGAGGATGCTGGCTGAGGTGCTAGGGGGTAAAATCGTTCAGAATATAAACTCCACCTTTGTTGGCGGCGGAGTTGCAGAGATTCTGGAGCATATGGTGCCACTGTTTAATCAGCTAGGTGTTGATGCTAGATGGGATGTGGTCCATGGCAACGAGGAATTCTTTGAGGTGACAAAGAAATTCCATAATGCTATCCACGGTGGAGACGAAAAGATTTCGGCAGAAGATTTTGCCTTGTTCTCGAAGGTAACCCAGCAGAATCTGGAAGAGTTGAGGTTTTATGGAGATATCCTGATTATTCATGACCCGCAGCCAGTGGGTTTGATAGCCAAGAAAAAGGAAATAGGCAGAAAATGGGTCTGGAGATGCCATATCGATGCCTCAAACCCTGATAAGAGGGTTTGGAAATTTCTACGAGGCTTTGTCGTTGATTATGATGCAGCTATTTTCTCAGCGCCTAGCTTTGCCCAACAATTGCCTATTCGCCAGTTCTTAATTACACCATCCATAGACCCCCTCAGCGATAAGAATAAGGAACTCGATTCGGGGACAATCGATTCTGTACTGACAAAGTATGGTTTGACTTCAGACAAACCTATGATTGTCCAGATTTCTCGCTTTGACCGGCTTAAGGACCCACTGGGGGTAATAGAAGCCTTTGAGATGGTAAAGAAAAGCATAGACTGCCAGCTGGTTCTGGCCGGGGGAACAGCTACTGATGACCCTGAATCTGAGGAGGTGCTCGAGGAGGTGAGAAAACGGGCGGAGGGGAATCATGATATTCATATTCTGCTGATATCACCCGGAAGTGACATTGAGATTAATGCTTTGCAGCGGGCAGCCACAGTTGTCATGCAAAAATCATTGAAAGAGGGCTTTGGGCTGACCATAAGCGAAGCGTTGTGGAAAGCTAAACCGGTAATAGCTACAGCAGTCGGTGGCATACCGCTGCAGATTAGGAACAAGCTCACCGGAGTTTTGTGCTACAGTGTGGAGGGGGCTGCTTACGCCCTCAGACAGCTATTGAGCAATCCAGAATACGCTAACCAGCTTGGGAAAAACGGAAAAGAACACGTGCGGCAGAACTTCCTGATAACAAACCACATTAAGGATTATCTACTCATGTTTATAGCTCTAGACCAACCTTCCGATATCATTTACTTATAATCATCAAGGTTTGGGCTGGTTTTTGCTTTAACTCCTCCCGTTGCTAGCGGAAGATAATAGTAATAGTCGGGTTCTTGTTATTTAGGCGCTGGGCGCAGATGGCTTGCGAACTGGTTTGAATACACCCTCAGCGCCTAAATGAGATGCAACCTCTTCAGCCTCATGGACTATACCATCTATTAGTTGTTTAACTGTTGGGATGTCATGAATTAGCCCCACCACCTGACCAACACCGAGCAGGCCTTTGTCCAAATCACCTGTCTCAAGAAGCTTCTCGCCCTCTTTTCCGGTGATGAATGGAGCTAATTCCTCCAGTGTAGCGCCTTGCTTCTCCATCTCTAAGATCTTTTCAGCAGCCGGATTCCTCAATATCCTTTCCGTGTTACGCAATGAACGCAACAACAGCACAGTATCACGCTCAGATGCTTGCACTAACCATTCTTTCACCCGAGCGTGAATGGGAGACTCCTGGGTTGCCATAAAACGAGTGCCCATATTAACGCCTTCTGCACCCAGGGCCAGGGCAGCAACCAAGCCTCGCCCGTCACCAAAGCCGCCAGAGGCAACCACAGGGATTTCTAGGGCATCAGCGGTCAGTGGAATGAGGATTAAGGAGGTAATATCCTCCTCGCCGGGGAATCCAGCACACTCGAAGCCATCAATACTTACAGCGTCACAGCCTATGCGCTCTGCCTTGCGAGCAAAACGGACTGCTGTACATTTGTGTATCACTTTTACTCCGGCAACCTTGAGACGCTCCATATAAGGCTCGGGACTCCTGCCGGCTGTCTCTACGACTTTAATCCCACCTTTTATAACCACATCGAAGTAGCCATCGATATCCTTCGGGCGGAGCGTAGGCAGGAGGGTGATGTTGACACCGAAGGTTTTGTCAGTAAGCTCCCTGGTTCTCTTGATTTCGGCAGCGAGTTCCTCCGGAGAAGGAAAGGTGAGTGCACTCAAAATACCCAGACCTCCAGCATTAGATACTGCAGCCACCAGCTCAGCCCGTGAAACCCACATCATGCCGCCTTGAATAATGGGATAGTCTACTCCAAACAGCTCAGTTATTCTCGTTTTCATTGATAGTCTCCTCTCATCTCTACTTTACTACGCAGTTCTGCTTCACTCAGCAAAAAGCCTAGCATTAGAGAAGTATAACAAGAGCAAAGAGATGGAATCAATGACAGCGTCTCATTGCACTTACACTCTATTGCCTTGGTACCCTTAGCAGGTTATAATTACACCAATGCATGAAATGCGCAAGGTGTCAGCCGGGGGCAAGTCATCCCTCCGAGGATATCAAGAGGGGGATAGATACACTTGGGCAGAATAGCTACCAAATTGCAAAGGAGAATAAAAGGAGAAAATTCGTGAAAACTAAGATGACACAGCTTTTTGGCATCCAGCACCCTGTTATGTGTGGCGGGATAATGTGGCTAGCCAAACCTGAACTCTGTGCTGCGATTTCTAACGCTGGAGCGCTCGGAAACCTGACCGCAGGAAACTACGAGTCCGGAAGTGACCTGCGTAAAGCCATTGTTAAGACTCGACAATTGACAGATAAACCCTTCAGCGTGAACATTACGCTGCTGCCTTCTGTACGGATTACAAAAGAGCTGCACCAGGAATATTTTCAGGCCTGCTGCGAAGAAAAGGTAGCAGCCCTTGAAATATCAGGTGCCCCTTTGGATAAATATCTGGGTCCAGAGGCTGTTGGCCAAGCGAAGGAGGCCAACGTGAAGTTGATACATAAAGTTGGTGCCGTGAAGCATGCAAAACACGCTGAAGAAATTGGCTATGATGCCGTCATTGCTGCAGGTTTCGAGGAAGGAGGCCACCCTTTAGATGATGACGTGACCACCATGCTGCTCACCCCCCGAATTTGTGAATCCGTGAATATCACGGTTATTACCACGGGAGGCATTGCGGATGGAAGAGGTATGGCTGCTGCCATGGTCCTCGGAGCAGATGGGGTCATGATGGCTTCACGCTTCATCGCTACGGCAGAATGCCTGGCGCATCCTAAAATCAAAGAGGAAATCATTCGCCGCCAGGAAAACGATATTACTTTGATATGCAAGACTATCAACTTACAGATGCGAGCCCTGAAGAACAAATTAGTCCAGGAGGTGCAGGAGGTAGAAGCGCGGCACGGTGGACTAGAAGAAATAATATCGCTCATCTCTGGCGAGCGGTCACAAAAAGCCTGGGAAAATGGCGATGTAGACGATGCTCCTCTACCTCTTGGTCAATCCATCGGCCTCATTAAGGAAATTGTCAGTTGCCGAGAACTCCTGGAGGGAATGGTGCGAGAGGCTGAGGAGGTACTTGCTAATACCCAGTTGCGAATCCAGGGGAAAGGCTCTTAAGAACCTTCAAGCCCTTGCCCCACGCCAAAAAACACAAAGGGGGTAGCATTAATGCTACCCCCTTTGTTTATATACCCACTCTTAGACAGATAAATCTCAGCTCCCTTACACTTTCACACGCTTCCCCCGTACTGCTTCCAGCACATCTTCAGCCTCGGTAATTATTCGCTCAATGAGCTCTTCAACACTGGGCACATCATTAATGCCACCGATATCCTGTCCAGCAAACAAAATTCCCTCTTCCAAATCACCATTATTTATTGACTTCAGATGTCTCCTGACGCCAGCCGCTTCACGAGCTTGCACCCAGAGAGGTGACGAATCCTCGTCAGCTCTCATCATCTGGAAGCTGAGACGAATGAATTGCCATAATGAAAGACCCAGCATTTGTTTTATTTCCGATGCACCCTTAAACGCTTCTACCAGAGGAAATCCCCCTTTCATCATCGCCTCAGCCGCTTTAGTTTTTAGCGCTCTGCCCGGCATCCCATCAAAAACAGTACTGTATAGCGTATCTTGTTCGGTAGCCTTCAGACAAAGCTGCTTAAAGTTCTCATGGAGGACACTCTCTTTAGTAAGCATAAACCTGGTACCCATGGATATAGCATCAGCACCTAATACCAGAGCTGCTGCAAGTCCTCTGCCATTATGAAACCCGCCAGCCGCTATCAGTGGGATTTTTACTTGGCTGGCGACGATAGGTATCAATACCATAGAAGTAGCATCAGCACCATGGGCTGCTGCTTCATAGCCCGTAATTACAAGAGCGTCACATCCCAATTGCTCAGCTCGGGCCGCATGCCTCGCTAGTGCTGTTGTTCCCAAAACCTTCCCGCCATACTCATGGACTTGCTCGATAAACCAGGGCTTTCCTAACGCATAGTTTATAACAGGAACCTTTTCCTCTATGGCTACGTCTATATTTTCCTTCGCTCCAGGGCCTACCAGAATCTGGTTTATCCCGAAGGGTTTATCAGTAAGCTCCCTGATCTGCCTGATGTTTTGCCGTGTTTCCTCGGGAGTACAGCGAGCAGTAGCAAAAATAGCTAATCCCCCAGCATTGCAAACAGCAGATACCAGCTTAGGTTCGGTAATCCAATTCGCTCCCGCTAACATAATGGGATGCTTTACCCCAAACAGCTCGGTCATCTTTGTTTTGAACATTTTCTTTTCCTTTCACATTATATTTTTTTACTATACTAGTTTTTACTATACTAGCTCCACGAAACCTGCGCCCTCGCAAGAAACTGAATTTCTCCTATCCCCTGTCAAACAGCGATTTCTTATTCTACACAAAGTCTCGAATGTCTTCAAGATACCCTCCGTTTACAAAAATCTTCCTTCCTCAACTTTATTGATTCCCTGATAGGCTATGACCCTTCACTAATTTCAGGGAAACAAAATGTCTAATATCTTCTCAACATCCTCTTCTGCCACATGTCCAGATAACAGCCGGCCGTGCAAGCAAGACTCAAAAATTTCCGGGTCATAGCGGATAGACCCAACAACAGCCAAATCCCTCTTATTCAACTCATCCGTCAACTCAGCAGCGAATTCCTTTGAAGTAATCTTGTTGAGAACAGCCCAGACATCGCCTATCTTTATCTGGGTGGACAGGTTACCTATCCTCTCTGCAACCTCCAAAGAGTCAAGAGAGGGCTCAACGACAACTAATACGCAATCTACACTTGTTTCCACACCCCTACCAAAATGTTCTACACCTGCCTCCATGTCCACAATCGCTATCTCATCTGCTTCCAGACGAAGTTCCTTGAGAAAGGAGCGGCTTACTATCCCCATAGGACAAGCACAACCCTCCAACGCCATGAGTATTTTCCCGACGGTCACCAGTCTGATACCACCATTATGCACTATGTATGGGGCAGGGATATCTGCAACCGATATCTCACGCGCCATCAGGTGCACAAGATGCTCTGGTACTCCTGACCTTATCTTAGCCTCTATATCCGCCTCCACTTTTTTCTTGCCACCCATAAAATCTATGAGCGGCTCAGGGGGATTATCAAAACCAAGCATTCGGTAGAGCCCGGTATTTGATTCATCTGAGTCTACTACCAACACTCGCTGGCCTCTATCTCGAATCCCACCTGCCAGCAACCTGACTATGACGCTTTTCCCACTGCCTCCCTTCCCGCAGACAGCTATTTTTTTCATTTGTCCTGCACCATTCCCCTCCAGGGTATTCTACCAGTCCTTAAGACGCTTAGGGTTTCTCCGCGCTGGAGGCAACACCTGCATGGCTATAAATGACCTGTAAATCCGTGCCAGCATATCGTCGACGCCATTCACAACAGCAGTTACCACCAGTCGGGCTATCTCATCGATAAATTCCTCAAAATTGGAGTAGGTCTTTGCATAACCTACTTTGTAAGCATGTTGAAAGGCATCGTCCTGACTATAGTCAGTGGCAACAACCTGGTGAATCTCACCTTTCAGCTTTTGTGAGAAGATTTGAGGCCAAAAATAGCGAGCATACTGACGAGCCTCAGGCAACGGAGATTCGGTTAGAAACGCCCTGTATATGGCATCAAACCCATCATCAGCTCCGTTTTCCGCCCCCACTACTGCCATATCAGCTATTCTATCCACGAATTGGCTGAGCTCAGGATATTTGTCAAAGTGCTGCTGTTTGTAAACATGCCGCAAGCTACTTTCATTGAGCTCGGCACGAATTGCTCGGCGGACTTCATTTCGAACCACTTGCTTGAAACTATCTGGCCAATAGCGCTCAGCCGCCGCATCCTCATCCTCGGTATCCGGTAGAAAGTGCATGATAACCCCAGCCCACCCAAACCGACCCTAAGGGCCACCTCTAACATATATTAACTGTCCTGAGACAAAGCTCGATTCATCGGAGACTAAAAAAAGGGCGACGTCGGCAACATCTCCAGGTGTACCCAGCCTCCTCAGTGGTACCTCAACGATGGCGAATCTCTTCAAGTCATCAAGATACATTCCCTCTCTACGCACCGTCTTCCTCGTCATTTCAGTATCGATAAAATCAGGGGCAATGCAATTCACGTTTATGTTATAAGGCCCTAGCTCTAATGCCAATGCCTTGGTAAACCCTTCTAATCCAGCATTGGCTACTGAATAATTAACTTGCCCCCGTCCCCCCAAGGCGGCAGGAACAGGAGAAGATATGTTCACAATCTTACCATAACCCTGCTTGACCATATACTTCTGAGCCGCTCGAGCACAATTGAAGCTCCCCTTCAGCTCGACAGCGATAACAGAATCCCATTTATCTTCCGACATTTCAGAAAAAGCAACATCATCCCTTACTCCAGCGTTATTAACCAAAATATCAATTCGGCCAAACTCCTGCACTACCCGCTCAAACATCAACTCAACCTCCTGCCAGTTGGAGACATCCCCCTTGCTCGCTAGTGTCTCTCCCCCCAGTTGTCTTAGCCTTTCAGCAACACTCTCAGCATAGGCCGGCTCGATATCATTTACAACAACCTTGGCTCCCTCAGCAGAAAACCTGAGGGCAATTGCCTTGCCTATGCCACGTCCCGCTCCTGTAACCAAAGCTACTTTATCTGATAACCTCACGCTGTCTCCTGCGGCAAGGAAAAAGTTGACTAACTCGACTAGAAAATGTCTATACCCTGTCTATTGCAAACTGGCAGTAGCCATCCTTCATCATAGTGGCCTCCATTTTAACCATCGCATCAAGGTTCAAGCCTTCCCAGCCAGTACGGCACAAAGTAAGACAGGCATGCCGACAGGGCAAGAGGCCAGCTACATCTGAGCCACACTTCTCTTGCAGCGTCTTGAAGGTATAGCAATTAGTCACCTTATATACCAACCGGTGAGCCCAGTTCTCAACAATAGGTAGCACCCGAAATTGTTGAGTACTCAGGTAAGCAATTTCAATGAATCTCTGAAGAACCTGTGGAAAGACCAGCTCACCAGTTTGGTCGGCAGCTTCTTTTAGCATCTCATAGGTTCTGTCTGGATATTCCTCACCCAGTTGGAGGGTTTTTTTCATCCACTCCTCGCCATATTTCCCCAATATCTTTTCGGCCACAGCGTCGATTTCCGCCTCTTTTTTGCCAGCAACAGCCTCAGCAAGTTTGGTAATTATAATCGGGGGGTCAAACTCCTTGCGAAGCAGCTCGAGCATTTCCGCACTAAGCTCAAACGAGTAAGGTCGAGGAGCAACAAATAGGGAGTAGGCTGTATCCTTAGCTTCCTTTTCTGAGTTGGTTGCCATCTTAGCACCTCCTAGTAGGTAATGGTTATAGCATCTTCAGGGCAAACATCAATACACTTATTACACACGTTGCATTTGTCCCGGCGTACAGCGATGACCTGATAAACGCCGGGTTCTCGAGGGTCAGACTCCCTTAACTTCACTAACTGCTTACAGTAGACCTGGAACACAACCTGTGGGCAGACCTGAAGACACTTCTTACACCAAAATGGGACTGTACACTTTGAATAATCTATCTCAATTTTGGGAAGCTTCAAGGGCAGCTTTGTCAAATCAACTGGTATCGGTCTGGGTATCTTTAATTGGCTCTTATCAACCATCACCATACCTCCTGTAACGCTGGTAATTTCGCCCTTTCCACAAGGGATATTGCCCCCCGAGGACAACCAGTCTCACAAAGGCCACAGCCAAAGCATCTCATCTGGTCTATATTCGCCTTATCCTGTGTAACGCCCATTTTCAAAGCGCCAAACTGGCATCTTTGAGCACAAATGCCGCACCCATTGCACAGGTCATAGTCCACCACAGCCACATGATGACCCTTGAGCATGTTAAAGCCAAAATCTAACCGCATCGCTAAAGCATCACAAACGGGATAGTCACAATTGCAAATACCACCGATAAAGCGAGGGCCAAACATCATCAGGCTGTGCATAAAACCTTTCTTGTCCAGGTCACGCAGCCATTCCTTGGCCTCCTCCGTACTAACCCAGTAGACTCCTCCTTTGTATCTCTCGGGCCATCTTTCCCACTTCAGCATACCTACTCCCAATCCCATGCAGGTCATCTCTGGTCTGGTGCGCTCCTCCCGACCAAGCATGTGATGTCTACAAATGCAGGCAATTAGTCCCTTCGGACTTGCGATTTCTACCATCTTTTCTGCATCCCTAAGTGGCACCGCCTGACCCATCCAACCACCCACTGACCCTTGCATTAAATCCATCCCATCCCTGAGCAGCTTCAACGTTGCCTCAAACTCTTCAGGCCCTTTCTCCAGGGCATCTACCAGCGACCTCTCCGCATTTATGTAACCAGCGGGGTCAGCTTCGCCACCAGCCGCCTTTGGCGCAATATCCTTCTTAGGCAAGGTATACATGTGACGGGGGTAGTTCTTGGGGTTAAGATACCAAATCATACCATCGCCCCATAGGTCACAATATACGCACATTTTTCATCACCTCCTGATTATTTCTTTGCTTATTTAAGCAGTCTTGAACCTGTCTCAAAGCATATCTGGCTTCGCCCATAAATACAGTTGGCACACATCCGGCAGTTTAAGCATCGCTTTGCCTCTTCAATCGCCTCCATCTCAGTATAGCCAAGATTAACCTCACTGAAAGTACGCACCGCATCACTAGGTTGCAAGGATGGCATTCCCCAGCGAGCTTTTCGGGTGAGCCAGGGAGAGGTCATCTCAGGATCAATCTTAAGAATTTCCTTAGCTGCCACTGCACCGTTCCCCCTCAAATGCTGGCCTTGTAGATAGCGCTGAATAGATATTGCTGCCCTGTGCCCCATGGCTATAGCTTCAGTTACCGTTCCACCCATGGTTACCGCATCCCCAGCAGCAAAAATATCAGGGACGTTCGTTGCCAGCGTATCAGGGTCTACAGCAAAGGTACCCCTACCATCTAACTTCACCTGACCGCCTTTCGCATAAGAAGGATCAGCGGCCTGCCCTATAGCAACCACTACACTGTCTGCCCCCATAGTATATTCACTGCCAACTCCCTCCATAAGCATCCAGGAAATCCGACCTTCACCATCTACATCTGTTGAGGCAACTCTCTTAAAATCTATAGCTATACTCTCCTTACCATCTCTGCGCGTGGCAGTAAATTTCTGCGGAGCCAAAGATGTATGTATCTTAACTCCCTCCTTCTCCGCAGCTTCTATCTCCCAACTGAAAGCAGGCATGTCACTTCTGGCTTCAAGACAGGCAATATGCACCTCGTCAGCTCCAAGACGGAGAGCCGTCCGGGCAACATCGATAGCCACGTTTCCACCTCCTATTACCACCACTCTGCCTCCAAAGGCTACCCTTTCTCCCATATTCACCTTCCGAAGGAGAGGCAGCGCATAATAAACATTTTCCACCTCAGTGTCTGGAATCGGTAGCTGAACGCTTTTTTGAGCACCTGATGCCAAAAGAATGGCATTAACCCCCTTTTTCCATAGGTCATCCAGCGACAGTCCATTGCCAACGCAAATATTTGTCTTAATATCAACTCCGAGAGCCCTGATGTAATCAATTTCGGCTTCAACGATTTCCCGTGGCAGAATGAAGTTGGGAATGCCGACTGTTAACATGCCGCCAGCAATCGGCGATGCCTCATAGACAGAGACACCGTATCCCTGCCTGACGAGGTCGTAGGCGGCAGTCAAGCCAGCCGGCCCGGAACCGATAACCGCCACCTTCTCCTTCTTGGTTCTCCTGACAGGGGCTGGCTTCTTGCCGTTTTTCAATCCCCAATCGGCGACGAATCTCTTCAGCCACTCTATGGCAATCGGTTCGTCTACAAGAGCCCGATTACACTCCGCCTCGCATGGGTGATGACACACACGCCCACAGATAGAGGGGAAAGGATTGGTCTCTCTGATAACTGCCAATGCTTCCTTGAATTTACCCTGCGAAATAGCAATGATATAGCTTGGGACATCAGTGTGAAGTGGGCAGGCTTCTTCACATGGAGATAATTTATCCACCGAAGGCCAGCATTTTTCTCCATGAATCTGCGATAGCAGCCTCTCCTGCTTCTTTTCCTTCAACTTTGTCATTTCGCTCACCTCTCGCAAGTCACTTGATAATTTAAAACATATCCTTCTTGTTAACCCATTCTGGGATGTACTTATAATTAATATTCTAAAGGATTCGCCCGAGCAAAAACCTTCTGTGTATCGCCCCGACCAACAAGATTATACCACGCCTGCCTCAGTATAAGCTTACTAAACCTCTTCTTCCAGACTTAAGCAACGCCGAAAGGTTTACATTTTATCTGCCCTCTGCTCTTTTAGCAGGTTTTGCCCTGACTTCGCTTGACTCACAATATCGTTCCAGAGCTTCTAGCTGTTCGATGGTGCCAAAGACGGTTAGTCTGCCAGCCTTTTCTATAATAGTTTCTGGATTTGGGTTAGGAACTAAAGCACCATCTTTCTTTTTGAACGCCAACATTTTTACTCCTGGGAATTTCTCCTCCACCTGCTTTATTGTAGAGCCAACTGATGGTGAATCCTCGCATGGATATACTTCCTCATAGCCAACAGTACCAATGACCAGGATGAGAAGCAAAGCGCCTGCTCCTCTAGCTAGACGGCAGAGCGGATTCAAAGTGCCTATTCTTTATCTAAATCCGAAGGCTGTTGCAGAACAATTCTCTAGGCTTAAAAAGAGTCGAACATGCCCGCTATTTCATCTGAGCTCTGGAAAACACCATCCTTTATTATCTTGATAATGCCTTTGTCATCGATAAAAAAGGTCGTGGGGCAACCACGCCTGTAATCCGTGCATACCTCACCGGATGAATCGAGTAATATAGGAAAGGTCAAGCCTAAACTATCAACGAGGTTCCGCACAGTTATGGCAGTATCCCCAACATTAATCGCCAGGACTACTAGTTTATCAACTGGCCATTCATCAGAGACTGTTTGAAGATAAGGCAATTCATCTACGCACGTCTGGCATGAGAGCAACCAGAAGTTCAACAGCACAACCCTCCCCCCAAAATCGCTCAAAGTAACGCTTTCGCCATCAATAGTCTGCAAAGTAAAATCGGGGGCACGCATACCCACTTCAGGACCGACCTCAGGTTCAGGAGTCATTGTGAGGGATGGAAACACAGTCTCGAGTGCACTTTCTATTTGCTCTCGACCTTGGAAGGGACCAATCTTGTATGCCTTGACAACCCCCTCGGTATCAATAAGGAAGGTCACCGGGACACCAGGGAGTCCATAGGCCTGGGCGACTCTCCCCTGGAGGTCAAGCAAGACCGGGAAAGTAAATCCCTGGCTGGTGATAAAGTCCTGGACGACTGTAGCCGGTTGCCCAACGTTAACAGTTAGCACCGCTACCTTTTCGCTTGACCACGCATCATAAATTGCCTGGATGAAAGGCAGTTGAAACACACAGGCAGGGCAGTTAATCCCCCAGAAGGTGAGCATAACCGGCTTGCCGCGAAAATCACTCAAGGTTAAGATCTCACCATCAATAGTCTCCAGGGTGAAATCAGGCGCATAGGGGACCTCTTCAGATTCTTTAGCACAAGCCACAACCAGACTGGCTAACACCAGAGCTAATCCTATGATTATAACCGAGCACCATTTGTGTCTATCCATAACTAACCTATTTCCTCTCTCATTCTAAAGCAGTGATGCGGGACAACTACAGCGAGCCAAGTATGGTTTCTATTTGCTGCGCGTTACGCAGACGTTCATCCTCCACCTTTCTGATAATGCCATCCGCATCGATAAAGAAGGTGGTGGGGATAGAAGTGACGCTGTATTGAGCAGCGACCTCTCCCTGCGGGTCAATGAGGATGGGGAAAGTCAAATCTTTGCCAGCAACAAAGCTCTCGACATCTTTTGCACTCTCTTTGATATGGATGACAAGTATTGCAAGTTCCTCATGTGACACCTTGCTAAAAACCGCCTGAATAGCATACAGTTCGTTTCCACGAGGGTCGCTCCCTATCGTCCGGAAGTTGACCATCACCATCTTACCCCGCAAATCGCTTAGAGTTACGCTTTCACCGTCGATAGTTTGCAGGGTAAAATCGGGAGCACGGTTGCCCACTTCATGGCCAACAGACGAGGTGCTGAGAGTCGCAAATGTTCGGGCTGTTTCAGATATCGCTTCGTTTCCGCTGGCATCCTCCGACTTCACCCTGAAGTAGTAAGTTATATCAGGCTCCAGCCCGGTTAATGTGATATTATGGCTGGTGGTTAGCTCTTCGTCTGATGGCGTTGTCAATCCGTAAGCGTCGGTTGTCCCATATTCCACCCGGCCGGTGGCAGCTTCGTCAGTCTCCCAGCTTATGGTAGCACTGGATTCGCCCCTGCCAGAAACATCGACTCCTGAAATCACCGGTGGGGTTGTATCGCCTTGCCCCAGAGTTGCGAGTTCTCCTTCAGATGTCGCTTCATTTTCTTCGGCATCCATCGATATCACAGTATAGTGATAAGTTGTATCGGGCTTCAGGTCGCTCAGAGCTACAGAATGATTAGTAATCAAGGTTTCTTCGGGTTCTGTCCAGGTACAAAAACCATCAGGCTCGCACATCATAAGTTGGCTGGTAGCTGGCTCATCGGTTTCCCAGGTAACGACAGCGCTTGTCTGGGTTATATCTGAAACCAGGACACTCTGAATTTCAGGAGGTGTGACATCTGCCGGGGTATGAGACAGAAACGAGGGCCACTCGACTCCGCTAATAAATTCCTGAGCGGTGCTAAACGTGTCCCCAAACAGGCCAAAGGCGATGGCGGCAAAACCTAGAAGGCCTATACCTGAGATAACGACAATAGCGACCATTGCCTTTGGAAAGCGCCTCGCTGGTAATGAAGTGGCCCACGGTTCCTGCTCAAGGCTTGACTTAATATGTGTCTTACCATACTCTACCGCACTCGGATGACCAGAGGTTCCGGCGAATTGGTGACCCATAACATATTTGGGGCCATCACGCGGCTGTGGAGTTGGTACTCCCTGTCCAGGGCTTGATGTCTGTGGCGATGCAACACTTGGCGGCTGCGGAATTGGTGCTCCCGGTCCAGGGCTTGGTGCCCATGGTGACGCAGCAGGCGGTGACGGCTGAGCTACTCCTCCAGGTTGCCCTGGACGAAGGAGATAGCCACACCTCGGACAGCTTGTGACTGTCTGAGGGACAGCCTCATGGCAATGGGGGCACAACCTTGCGCCACACCACACACAGAATTGCTGGCCTGATTCGATTTGCCCTCCACAGTTAGGACACCTGATTTCTTGCTGCACTATACTGCCCTTCCATGGTTACTTCAGTATGCTCGCTCAATGCCTTGTTATCCCTGTCATCTCCGTATATGAGCTTTGTTGGTTTGAAGAGATATAGCTTATAGCTATTCCTATTATACATTTTAGGCAGGCTGAAACAAAATATCTTGTACTCGTTCATATGATCAGTGACACATTTGCTGACTATCGACTGTTTTCGCATGTAGTGCAGTCTTTTAAGGCTGCTTGGGCGGTTGATGAGTGTAGCACCAATTGTTATCCACCATGGCAAGGCTAAAGCCTTGCGCTACATGTTTATTATTTTGCTGATAGTGATACCGTGTGAGTGTCACCTATCTATTAGGTCATATCTGCATCCAATGCAGCGGCAATCTCATAAAAAGTTAAAAGGCAAAATGCAAAAAGCAACCACTGAAATCCTAAGCACGAAATCCGGAATCTTGAACAATATCTAAATTCAAATCACCAAAAAGATGTTTGAAATTTTGAGTTTTGGTCATCTGAATTTATTCCGAAAATAGGTCCTCGTACTCTGCCCGGGTGGATTGGAGTATCGGCTCCAATCATGCCTAGAGCGGATGCTCTAGGCTACCCCTACTTTCATGATTCGTTGGTGGGCATGCGCCCATGTCCGTTTGTTTGTTTAGGGTTTAGAAATTAGGATTTAGGATTTATCCCTTTGTGAGGCACGTAGTGCCGTGGCAATCTCGGTGGGGTGACAAATGATGTCAGGGAGATTGCTTCGCTCCACTCGCAATGACGAATAGAAATTCGCACTCACGGATTAGGGACGGACTGACTAGAGGGAATTGAGTATGCTTTCTATTTCATCCTGGCTTTGGAAGGAACCAGGTCTTATATTCCTGATAATTCCGTCGGCATCGATAAAGATATTGACCGGAGCAACTCTGGGCGCAAGGCCGTATTTTATACCAACCTTATCGTCTGGGTCGGGCAGGGCAGGAAAGGTTGTTAGCTTCTCTTCATCCACGTGTTTCTTAACCCTAGACAGGGAATCCTCTCGATAAACAGTTAGCACCACGAGCTTCCTACCTGGCTGCTCAAAGGCAGCCTCAATGTAAGGCATCTGCTCTGTGCATTCTACACAATACACAGATGTGAACACGAGCAGCACTGGTTTTCCTCGAAAATCGCTTAGGCTTACACTTTCGCCATCGATATTTTTCAAGGTAAAATCGGGGGCTTTGTCACCTATCTGAGGAATTGTAGCTACACCCCCACAGCCCACCATTATCAACGCTATGGACATGATGATTGCTAACATTATCAGAAACTTCGCTTTTATGATAACAAGTACTCCTTTTGGGTACGAGATTCTAGAATTGGGCAAATCGGCCGAGCCATTCTAGATTACCGAAGAACATAAATATCCCAACAACTATAAGCAGCACGCCACTTACTATGGAAATTGTGCCCAGATGACGGTTCAAGCCTTTCCACAGCGGCATAATTGCTCCCCAGGCCAGGCCGATTATGATAAAGGGAATACCCAACCCCAGGGAATAAATGGCCAGCAATAAGGCGCCTTGCCCAACCGTTTGTGAACTCCAGGCCAAAGCCAGAATAGCGCCCAGTATCGGGCCAATGCAGGGTGTCCATCCTAAGGCGAAAACGGCACCTATCAGAATGGAACGGAGGTAGCCAGGGTTGCTGCCAACAGATGGGCTGATACGTTTTTCATAGTTTAGCCAGGACAACTTGTAGGCAGCTATAAGAAATATGCCAAAGGCAATGATTACGCCACCAGCTATCTGGCGCAGCAAAGTTGAATGGACAGTTATAGCTGTGCCAACTAAACCTATCGAGGCACCCAGAGCAACAAAAATGAGCGAAAAGCCGAGCACGAAGCTAAGGCTATGAAACAAAGCTGGCAGGTAGCTTGTCCTCGTATTTGGGTCAATGGCAGTAATGCCCGCCAGGTTGGCCAGATAGGCTGGTACCATGGGCAAGACACACGGAGAGAAAAAGGAAAGCATGCCAGCCGTAAAGGCAACAATATAGGGAATCTCCATCATTTATCCCTCTATTTGGCTAGCACAACATCCAGCAATTTCTTAAACTGGTCCTTCGGCTTAAAGCCAATTACATGCTCTACGGGTTTTCCATCTTTGAATATCATAATAGTCGGGATGCTCATAATGCTGTATTTAGAAGCTACGAAGGGAGCTTCATCCACATTTACCTTGGCGAATTCCACCTTACCATTATAGTCTTTGGCTAACTCCTCGACGATAGGGGAAACCATCCGGCACGGCCCGCACCACGGCGCCCAGAAATCCACCAGCACTGGTTTTGATGATTCTAAGACGATTTTATCAAAGCTACTCTGGTCTACGGTTGTTATATTTTCTGGCACAGTTTTAACCTCCTAAACTTGTCCTTGTGTTGATTGTGACTGTCTCTTTGCAAGTGCATTGATGGCAGTGCCTTCTATACAGGCATTATTCTCAATGTAGTTATCGCTAGCTACAATACAATCTTTTAAAACAGCATGTTCACCTACCCCAACCTTTCGCCATAAAATTGAGCTTTCTATTATAGCACCATCATGTATATTGCACCCCGAGCCAATAACCACCGGCCCCTTGAGCTGGACTCCTTTACTGATAGTGCAATCTCTATCCATTAATATCGGCCCGGTTAACTCGGCTCGGGGATGAACAGAGCTTTGCTTATCTACGCGGATATCTCCAGCTTGAAAAGCAACCTGGGCACTTTTGCCACAGAGCAGGTCACGGTTTAGTTGTAAATATTTTTCGGGGGTCCCCATATCTATCCAGTAGGTATCGGTAGCATAGCCGAAGACAGGTTCTCCCTCGGCTAGAAGTTGAGGGAAGACATCACGTTCAAACATAAAGTGCTTGCCCTGAGGTATACGCTCCAGGATTTCACCTTCCAAAATGTAAACGCCAGCATTAATCAGGTTGCTGGTGACTTGCTCCCAGCTCGGTTTCTCGACAAAGCGGGTTACCCGCTGTTGGTTGTTGGTCTCAACGACACCGAATTGAGTTGGGTCGTCTACCGGGGTCAAGGCAATAGTTACTTTAGCCCCCTTATTTTTATGGAAATCGAGCATATCGGTAAGGTCAATGTCGGTAAAGATATCACCATTTATGACAAAAAAAGTATCATTGACATATTGCCCGGCATTCTTGACAGCCCCGGCGGTGCCCAGTGGAATCGATTCAACACTGTAGACCAGCTTAGCATCCAGTTGGCTAGCACCACCAAAATAGTCTGTAATAGAGTCAGGCTTATAACCCAGAGCTAGTATAATTTCACCAATGCTGTGATTGCTGAGATAGCGGACCACATATTCAATGAACGGTTTATTCAGAACTGGTACCATAGCTTTCACTGTAGAGTAGGTAAGTGGACGCAGCCTGGTACCTTCACCGCCAACTAGAATAACCGCTTTCACTGAGCTTTTGGCTTTCTCATCAATAATTCTACTGCTTATTTTACTCTATTTCCTCTGGCCAGGCAAAGTCTTGTATGCGTCTAGTAGTTCGGTGACACCTTAGTCTTTTTTCAAGGTCTTAGGGAGGCGCAAGTGGTTCTCTCTTTTTCGTCTTTGCGAGGAGCGTAAGCGACGAAGCAATCTCGTAGGAAGGGGGCAACTATTAGTCCTGATTTCCCATATCAAACTGGGGGTATAGGCAAGCTTCTATGGTAAAATAGCTTCAAAAGCCCCTTGTTTAGCTTCATCAGAGGGGGCTGGCTGGAGGAACCTAATGGGTGAAAAAACTGAGTATTCATTGAAGCTTCAATTCGATAAGAGGCTCAGGCTAGAGTTCCACGGGGCCAGGATCACCTCCGATGCAGGACTGCTGGCCTGTCGAGAACTGGATGGAGTGCTGGGATTGACGGAGATGGCACCGATCTGTCTGCAAGAGACCCGCGGTGGCAGGAATGTGCAGCATGAGTTGGTGCCACTGTTGCGGCAGTCAGTGCATAGTCGTCCGGCAGGGTACGAGGACACCAATGATGCGGTACGGCTGGCTAGTGATCCCGCTATGCAAGCGGTGGTTGGTCGCCGTGCCCTGGAGAAGCAGGCGGCCAGCACCAATACGCTGAGCCGGTTTGAGACCGAGGTGCTTGTTACCAAAGAGAACCTGAGAGGACTGGGGCAACTGAACGCTGAATGGGTAAACCATGCCATGGCTCGAACCAAACACCGGCGGATCATTCTGGACATGGACAGGTCGGAGAGCCCCGTGTATGGCGAGCAGGAAGGAGCAGCCTACAACGGTCATTTTGAGTGTGTCTGCTACCACCCCCTGTTCTGTTTTAACCAGTTTGGGGATTGTGAGGGAGCAGTCCTCAGACCAGGCAATGTGCACAGTGCCGAGGGATGGTGAGAGGCATTGGAGCCCATCTTCAAACGGTATGGAAAGACTGGAGTGCGTCTGTATTTCAGGGCAGATGCTGCCTTTGCAAAGCCCGAGGTTTACCTCTATCTGGAGGAGCACAGTTTCCTGTACGCCATTCGTCTGCCAGCCAACGATGTCCTGGAACGGGAGATTAAGCACCTGCTGAAACGTCCTGAAGGGGAGTCATCTGAGAAGCCCATAATCCGCTACCACGACTTCCAGTATCAGGCAGGGAGTTGGGACCGGCCACGGCGGGTGGTGGCCAAGGTGGAATGGCACGGGGAAGACTATTCCCCCGCGTAGGCTTCATCATGACCAACCTCTCCGCCAGACCTGAGGGTGTGGTCCACTTCTACAACAGACGTGGAACGGCAGAGCAGTGGATTAAGGAAGGCAAGTATGCCCTAACTGGACACGGCTCTCCTGCCATCGTTTTGTTGCTAACCAGGTGCGGCTCCAGCTTTTCATCCTCGCCTACAATCTGGGGAACTTCCTGCGCAGGTTATGCTTGCCGAAGAAAATCAACGACTGGTCATTACGTAGCCTTCAAGTGAAACTGATCAAGATGGGGGGACGGATTGTTCACCATGCTCGGCAGATTATCTTCCAGCTGGCTGAGGTGGCGGTGCTCAGAGACCTATTTGCTGCCATTCTGGAGCGGATAACCAGGTTATGCCTATCACCCGGCTAAGCACATTCGAGGACACGCAGGCAGCCAGGTGAGAAAGATAGGGGAAGTATCGCTTCTCTCCAAGTGGAGAGCTTTGCCAGCGCTGATAGACGAGGATTCTGAGGCCTGTAGTGCACGGCTCGCATGTCGAGGACTACTGTAGGGCTCCGAGAGGGGGATTGACAACCAGATGCCATGGGTATATTATTGGTGACAAGAGCGATGAGGTATCCTGATCCCTCATTGCAAGTTGAAATGGGAAATCCCAAATAATAGGTGAACCTATCGATAGTACTATTCTTGACAGCCCAAAATATTTTGCTACAATATGATAAAATAAATATGCGGGGTAGCAAAAATAAAAAAGGAGGTAATTAATTCATGAGAAAATCTTGGGGAATGGTCAGTTTCATATTGTTTTGCATAGGCGTGGTACTAGCTGTTATTGGAGGTATAGTACTTCCCGCAAATGCCATCATTGCAATGGTACTAGCAGTCTTCGGCCTGGCAATCGGGATTATCTATGTTGTCTATGCCAAACAAGTTGAGGGCTTGCATACCTTGCTTCTTGCTACTATAGCCCTGTTGGCAATGACAGCTGCTTTCGCTCCCATTGCAGTTGTGGGCGTAGGTGAAGCAATTACCAGCATGCTCGTCAACTTCGCTGCCCTGATGGCACCAGTGGCCCTTATTGCTGCAATAAAAGCACTGCTAACAATAGGTATGGAGAAGTAGCTTTAAGAAGTAGTCTAACCTATAATCCAGAGCTAGACAAATCTCTGCAAATCCTGTATTATTGGTTATGGGGGTCACCATACCATGAGGCGTATGGTTGTTGGCCACAGGTATTCGGTTCTGGTCAGGTATGGATGGCCCCCTACTGCTGCCTCATTGAATTAGTTCATAGCCCTTAAACATATCTTCTCAACTCAAATAGCTTGCCGCAGTGCGGGCATCGAGGGCAGCACTCCTCACATTGAGCGACTTCCCCCACCGGACCGACCGCACACTCGCCGTTATGTTCAAGCTGGCGAGGCAGGTAGATGGCGTCACATTTCTTACAATAGCGGACGCTTGCTTTTTCCCCTATTAGATTGCTTCGCTCCGCTCGCAATGACACAGAAGCACGCATTGACATGTGCCCCTTCTGAGTCTGTAGGGGTGAGGGCATTATCAAAGCTATCAGTCTGGTTTATCAAACTGGGTATTAGACCCGAAAGAATAGAACCTGGACATCCTGAGCAAAATGGCAGGCATGAGCGAATGCATCGAGTCTTAAAAGAAACAACTGCCAGTCCTCCGAGAAGCAATATGCGGGCACAGCAAAAGGCTTTTGACGAATTTATTTATGAGTATGATTACGAGCGTCCTCACGAAGCCTTGGGACAAGAAAGCCCTGCCAGGATATACCAGAAGTCGAAAAAACCTTACCCGCGCAGAATGCCTAAAATAGCTTACGATTATAATGCAGTAATACGAAAGGTAAACCGTAATGGTGAAATCAAATGGAAAAGAAGAAATATCTATATAAGCAAGTCATTAATTAGCGAGTATATGGCGTTGAAACAGAAGGAAGAACACCTCTGGGAAATATGGTTTAGCTGCTATCCTATAGATATATTAAATATATCTATAGGAAAGGTGTTACCCATGTGCCCGGATTAAAGTGTAACCTATGTCCCGGTTTGAACATCACATAAAAACCCTGTTGCCTTTGCGAGCCCTTCGCTTCCTGTCACTCCGAGGGAGCGAAGCGACCGAAGAATCCCACTCGGGATAAACTCCACGAAGCAATCTCGGCATATCTCCCCGTCATTGCGAGGAGCACCAGCGACGAAGCAAACTCGGTGGGTGGCAAAAAGGGGGCATTCCCCCAAAGCCCCTGCCACAACCCCACCGAGATTGCCGCGGCACTCTGTGCCTCGCAATGACATTGGTTGGTAGTCCACCGAGATTGCCACGGCACTCCATACCTCGCAACGACACAAGAGTTAGAACTTTTTAATTTTCTAGAGCCTTTCCCGTTGAAGGCGGTGAGATCACCTGCGAGCAGATGATTCTCACATAATTTCCAAAAGGCGGAACTAAGGAGACTAGCCTTCATAGAGGGCAGAGTAAGTCTCGAGGTGGGGCTTCATGAACTTAGCAAACTCTCGGATATTGATTTCATGAGGTGGGCGGTTGATGCGTGGATGAGGCGGTTTTTGTCTAGGCTTTAGGACTTTCTGATTTACAAGCTGAGACAAAATGAGTTGCTTGGTATCTTCATCACAAAGGGGAGAGTAATAAATGGTGCTTAGACCAGCCAGCAACATTGCCCCAAGGTGCTCTATCCCTTTGTCTTCATGGAGATGCGGATTTCTGGTTTCTATCTGGAATATGTCTATACCGTGTTTCATTACATCCACATAGTTAGAAGGTAGAGTACCGCCGAACTGCTCAAAGATAGATACCAACTCCTGTGGCTCTACTGCATAGTCTGAGGCATAGGGCAGCAGCTCTGCTAACTTCAAACTCATAGCATGCTCTCCAGCATTACCCGTTTTGATGATATTGGTTTCAAAACCAGTCCCTGAAGAGATAAGTGAGTCAAAGCACCTGTTGGTAGTTTCTGATACCCTGCCCCATTTCCTGAAGTATAGCCCTCCCGAAAACTTGGGCTTGTAATGCCATAGTATTCGCACCATGGTATAAGGTGACTTGGACATGCTAAAGCCGGCGGCATAGTTTCTTACATATTCCAGCACCGAGCCGGGAGAATAGTTATCGGCGTCTACAAAGCCTACATATTCCTTTCCAGCTAGCTTGGTCATAAGCAGCCCTATTACCATACCTTCTGCCTTGCCATCTCTAACCAGGCCATCTTCGTCTAGAAGCTCATTGTAACCGGCCTGATTCATGGCTTCCGCCACCCGGCTATCCTTCTGATGAATGATGAAGGCCTTGCGATTAGTATAGCGGCACATCTGGTTTAGTGTATCCCTTTCCATCCTGAGCCTGTCTATTTCTTCTCTCTGGCTATTAGAGACAACGATTACCAGGCAGTCGTGAGGTATTCCACTGATAACGCCCTCAAAAAGCTTGAGTTTCTCATTTTTGATGGGGATTACAATAGCCATCTTATCTTCAAAGCTCTTGAGGGTCTCTTCGTTTATTTTTACCACCCCCATAGCTCCGTGAGGCGGTATATCATTCTTTAACCCTGCATCCAGAGCCACCACCTTTTGCACGTCGTTTAGCCTTACCGAACCGAAGCGCTCAGTATATCTCGGGCTTTCAATATACATAACTCTCCTTGAGTGCCGCTATATTATCAGGATATTCAGCAGGGTGCAATACCCAGGAGTTGCCTGGCATTATATGTAGTTTGCTCAGCAACGACAACCTCCTCAATCCCTTTCAGGGCAGCAGCAGCTCTCAGGCTTCTTAGAATATCCGCAGGCTCAGAACGATACTTAATTCCCCTCCCATATACTACCGGGCAGTCTGTTTCCAAGAGCAGCTTCTCTAAAGGTGTTTCCCGGATAGCTCGCCTATGCTCCGCATGATATTCAGCAGCCGGCGTAGTTGAAATGAAGTAGCCAGCATCGAGTATATCTCTGAGCACACTGGAAAAGCCAGTGAACCAGTGAAAAACGGCCTTCTCAACACCAGCACCTTTCACTAGCTCAAAGCAGTCTTTCCAGGCATAGCGGCTGTGAATTGTCATTGGCTTTCCATGTTCCTTAGCTAAAGCTAAGAGCCGCTTCAAGACTTCTTTCTGTAGCTCTTTGGGGGACACCTTGACTACCCTTTTATCGTAGTCTAGCCCTATTTCACCTATGGCTACAACATCAGAAACTCTCTCCTCGATGAACTTTAGTGTATAGTCGATTTGTTGGGATTCCAGGTTACCTAACTCCCAGGGATGTAAACCAAGAGCTGGATAAATAAAAGAGGGGTACTTTTGACAGATTTCCATTACTTTCTGGTTTGATCGATGATTTGAGCCAACAGCAATAATAGCTACAACTCCAGACTCTTTAGCTTTGCTAAGTGCTGATTCAATGTTTTCTAGTTCGTCGACATGAGCATGCGTGTCAATAACCTTAAGCAAGTCCCCTACTTTAACCTCCGATTAACTCTTGTATTGCTCTACGCCACCCCAGCGGTCCCACCCCTTTGACCTTATATATACCAGGTAAATCTATTTCCTCCCAGCAGTTGTCAGCTTTCTGAACCAGCACAGGTATATCAACAGCTTCCAGCATAGATATATCATTCCGGCTATCGCCAATGCCAATGGCTTCTATCTTGCCAAGTTTTCTACTGAATAGCTCAATCAAGATTTTGATAGCCTTGCCTTTATTATTACCACACACAGCACCATAGTATCTTCCGCCAGAGCCGTAGGTTAGTCCAGCCTCCTCGATTTTACCTAATACAGCCTCTATCTTTTCCTGCGTATCCTCAATCTTGAATATTTCATCATACTCCCTTTGTTTTGCTAGGGAGGCAAATTTCAAGCTCAGCCCGGTATCTAGGGCTATCTCTTCTGGATTCATATCTTCAAAACCCTTGATATTGCAGCCAACCTCATCCTCAATCCTCCTCAACACCTCTCTGACCTTCTGATGCGAGATACCTAACTCAATTACAAAGTAGTCCTTGGTAGTTTTATGGTGATTAAAAGTAAACGGAAAATAGCCTCGTGGTATAAAAATAGCTCCACCATTCTCAACAATAAAAGGGTCTTTTATACCTAGCTCTTCTCTATAGGCCTCCTGCTCCACTCTGGTCTTGGCTGAGCAAAAGACAATAGGGATTCCTTTGCCCTGGAGCAGTTCTAATGCACTTAGAGATTGGCTGTACGAATAATCAGACCAATCAAGTAAGGTGCCATCTAAATCTGTGAACACCACCTTTTTCATTACTGACGCCTTGTTTTTTTAGCTTCACTGAGAGGAGCTGGCCATTGTCTCAATGTAGGCAATGACCAGGCTCGGCTGCATGATGCCTTTCTCGGTTATTATCCCGGTTATTAAGTCGGGCGGGGTTTTGTCAAAGCCCAACTCTGGTTCCGATGCTTTAGCTATATAACCTCGAATATCAAACTTGGCGCTTTCGCAAACAGCATAAAAGGGAATATTTTCCTCACTGGCTGCTTGAGCCAGCCTAAAAGTTGGCGTGCCATTTATGAGGGCGCCGTCAGCTAATATGCTATCCGCGCCTACCAAAGCCTTATTTGCCTTAGATACATACAGGCGCATAGACTCATCAGGTATTACTTCAACGGGAATCTGATGCTTTTCAAGTCGCCTGGCGGTGATTTCACCGAATGCCTCGCCATTAGACATAGACTCGGCGACCATAACGCAGAACTCCTCCTCGTTCCGCATAGCCAGTTCAAAAGCCCGGCATACCGTTGAGCTATAGCTACAGGTTATTACCGTATCCTGGCTGCTGATTATCCCACAGCCATATCCTATAGCCCTCGACTCAGCTTGTTTGGAAAGCTTAACAAGCTCATTCCCTTTAGCTTGGGCCCAAATCTTCAGAGAATCCAGGTCCTTTTCGCATTCTACCCCCAGCATAATCTGGTGCAGAAACTGATGAATATAATTAGGTATGGAAATCATACTGGGTCGGGCTTGTGCAAGCTCTGTGGCTACCATCCTTGCCTCGTCTATAAAGTCGGCCGCGGTACGAGCCTGGCTCTTACCTATGGCAAGGTTTAGGATGCTAATGGCCTGCCTTGACAGCCAGCCAGCACCGTGCAGCTTATCATTTCTCAGTTCATCGATTTTTTCAGCTACTTTGGGATTCACCATTGCACCTATTGTTTATTAGTATATAATAAGCTAGCAAGAAAAGTCCTGAATTTTACCATAGTGTAGTTGAATGGACAAGGAAGTTCTGAAATCAAAGTTTCTGGGCTCTTTGGTTGGTACCGGGGTGGGGGATGCCCTTGGAGCCAGATTCGAGGGATGGCATATGGTCGAGCCCAGGGCAATTGAGGCCGTAGCCGAGGGACAGGAAGTCTTAGCTTATACTGATGATACCCACATGATGATAGGCACAGCCGAGTCATTGGTTAGAAATGAAGGCTTCGACGGAGAGCATATGGCACGTACCTTTATGCAGAATTACAATCGTGAGCCATGGCGCGGCTACGGGCCAGGACCGCCACGCATCTTTCGATTGATAAAAGCTGGTGAAGCCTGGGATAAAGCGGCTGAAAGACTATACCATGGTGGCTCTTATGGCAATGGCTCGGCAATGAGGATTGCCCCTGTAGGCATTTTGTATCATGATGATTCGGCTAAATTAAGAGAGGTTGCTTACAATTCAAGCCAGATTACCCATAGTCACGAACTAGGTAAAGAAGGAGCAGCTTTGCAGGCATACGCTATTGCTCTGGCTGTGCATCTGGAACCATCGGCAGTCCTTGACCCAAAAGAATTTCTAGCCAGGCTAGGTGAATTCATTCACCACGAAGTATATAAGCAGAAGCTGGCAAAGATAGAGATGCTCTTAAATAAAACGGATAGAGCGAAAGTTGTTGCTGAACTAGGCAATGGTATCGAGGCTTTCAATTCGGTGCCCACAGCCGTATATTCATTCCTCTCTCATTCTCGCTCCTTTGAGGAGGCAGTGCTCTTCGCCGTCAGCCTTGGTGGAGACACCGATACTATAGGTGCGATGACCGGGGCTATTTCAGGCGCTTATCTGGGGGTTAATTCTATTCCCGATAAGTGGCGAACTAAGCTTGAGAACAGGCTGTATATAGAAGAATTGGCAGATAAGCTGTATGAAAGTGGAGTTCAGAAATAGAGAGGCAGCTTACCCTAGATATGGAGTTCAATTACATCGCCGTCTTGAAGGACATGTTCTGGACTAACTCTCTGCCCGTCGAACTTCCCTGAGCCCCAGAGCAAGGCGTACCTTAAGTTACTTCGGAAATCCTTGTGAACAGATTCGGCGGCATCTTTTAATGTGCTGCCTCTCCGCAAAATTACCGGGTCGGTCAGGTCAGACTTCGCTCCTGGAGTTTTGGTGTAGACCCGTATAATATCCAGAGCTTCAAAAATCCCCCTCTTCACATCTTCCAGTCCGTTACCCTCTTTGGCAGAAACCGCAATCACAGGAAACTGAGCGTTGTATTGCGTCTGCAATCGGCCCATGTGGGCACTTGAACTCTCCAGGTCATTCTTATTCCCGACAATCAGCATTTCGCGCTGACGCTTGCCGATAGTCGCCTCTTGAGCATCATTTGTAGTAGGTATTATGCCCATACTGTCCAGTTCTTGGAGGATAGTCTCCACCTGGTCTACTGGCTGGTTGTTCAAATCCACAATGATAGCTATGAGGTCAGCGTTCCTGGCGATATTGTTCAGCCACACGCGAGAATCACGGCCTGTTACCGCTGGTGTGTCAACTAGCTGAATCTGAATGTTCTCAAATCTCATCATACCGATGACGGGGGCCTGGGTAGTAAAGGGATAATCGGCTATCTCGGGAGAGGCTTCGGTAATTGCTGCTAGCAGTTGTGACTTGCCGACATTAGGCAGCCCAACCAGAACTACCTGGCCAGCACCTTCTTTTCTAATGTAAAAACTTTTTCTGCTGGTAGCATATTTCCTTTCAGCTTCTTCGGATATCTTGGCAATCTTTCTCCTCAAGTCAGCATGGAGCTTATCCGTGCCCTTATGCCTGGGCATAATGGCAAGCATGGCTTCCAGAGCTTCGATTTTCTCCTCCGGGCTCTTAGCCATTCGCAAGCGCTTCTCAGCTTCAAAATACTGTGGCGGTAAATTTGCCGGCATAGCTTTTACCTATCAATAATTTAATTTTAGCATAAGCTCACATCAGTGGTATAATAGCGAAGGCAGTCAAGTCAAACTGGTTGCCTGAGAGATTAGGAGGTACGTACATGAGATTTGGCCATATTGTCCTGCTGGCTGCAGCGCTTATGCTGGTGATGGGCTGCACAGCAATAACACCCGGCACTGGCACAGCAGTATCCGAGAAACGTATCGTTCAAATTGATACTTCCTCATGGATACCAGAGTCCTTCAGAACAAGCCCGGATAGCAAACGGGTAGCTTACGCAGCCAAAGTCGGCGATGAGTGGTTTGTGGTAGTGAATGGCAAAAAGGGCAAACAATTTAGTGGCATCGGGTCAGGCACTCCTATCTTCAGCCCGGACAGCCAGCGGGTGGCTTATATAGCCGGGGTTGATTACAAGCAGCTTGTGGTGGTGGACGGTAAAAAAGGTAATCAGTACGATGCCATCGCACTGAACACCCTCGTCTTCAGCCCGGACAGCCAGCGGTTGGCTTATGTAGCTAAAGTGGGCGATAACTGGGTTGTCGTAGTGAATGGGCAAGAGGAGAGGCAATACGAAATCATCGGAACAGGCACCATTGTCTTCAGTCCAGATAGCCAGCGGCTGGCTTATATGGCTGGAGTTGGCGATAAGCGATTGGTGGTAGTAGATGGTAAAGAGGAGAGACAATACAACGACATTGGGCTAGGCACTATCACCTTCAGCCCAGATAGCCAGCATCTGGCATACGCAGCTCAAGCAGGCGATAGATGGTTTGCAGTGATAGACGGTAAAGAAGGAAACCGATACGACGCCATGTATGCAGCCGGTTTTGCCTTTAGCCCGGATAGCCAGCGGCTGGCATATACGGCTCGGGTTGGCGATAAGTGGCTTGTGGTAGTGGATGGAGAGGAAGGGAAACACTACGACGACATCTGGGCAAGCAGCCTTATTTTTAGTCAGGACAGCCAGCGGTTGGCTTATTTGGCCAGAGACGGTGTTGAGAATGTTATTGTGGTAGATGGAAAAGAGGAACGGCAATATGAGGGTGTGGGAGCAGGAGCCCTCATCTTCAGCCCGGATAGCAAACACGTGGCTTATACAGCTATAGTAGGCGATAAGGAGGTTGTGGTGGATGGACAGGAGGGAAAACAATACGACAGCATCGGGATAGGCACACTTGTCTTCAGCCCTGACAGCCAGCATGTTGCCTATACAGCTCGAGTAGAAAATAAGTGGCTTGTGGTGATGGATGGACAGGAGGGAAAGCAATACGACAGCGTTGGGGCAGACACGCTTGTCTTCAGCCCCGACAGCCAGCATGTTGCCTATACAGCTCTAATCACGACCTATACAGTCGAAACCACGAATAAATGGCTCGTCGTCGTAGATGAAGAGGAGGGGAAGCAATACGACCAAATCATTTCAAGAGGGGGAAGGGGGGTTATTTTCGATTCCAATGAAAGCCTCCATTACCTCGCCCTCGACGGTATCAGCATCTATCTAGTGGAAGAAAAGATAAGATGAGAGAGGCAATCTAGTCAGCTCTCACTAATTGAGATAGCAACTAACTGCACATAAATGCGCATGGAAGGCAGGGGGTAGTCCCCAGCTTGCTTATTTATAATCTTGTATTCTCTTCTATAGCTACTGCTGCATTACAGAGCTCAGCGAAAGCTAGAAAGCCTAAACCGCACAACAAAGAACCTATAATACCCCCAAACGTCAAAACTGCCATGCCAGCGCCAGCGACTCCGGAGATGCCTACGATTCCGAGGCCGCGGTCCAGCAAGCCCAGCAATCCCGTCATGGCTCCTTGTGCTGCCATCACGGCCACTGCGATAGAGCCAAGGATGCCACCCACTAATACCACCCAGCCAATAACCTTAAAAATAATACCAGCCGCAACTAGAAATACATACTTTTGAGGCGATGCAGCACCGCTTGCCGCCGATGGGACACCTGGCGCTGGCTGCGCCTCCCATGCCTGCTGTTGACCTTCGCCAGCTAACTTTGCCCCACAATTTGTACAAAACTGCTGGCCGGCAGGATTTTGCGAACCACACTTAGAACAGGTGATTGTCTGCTGCATATTACAAAATCCCCTCGACGCCTCAGAACCCAACCGGGTATGTGAAGCCGAAGGCAAGCATTACAATCACGGCTATCAGGTAGAGCACTCCACCGATCACCAGGTTCAACAATAGTAGCCGCCAAAACAGGCCCCAGGCCAATCCCCAAGTGGGCTTGACCTCAATTTGCCGGCGATTGACAAGAGGCTCTATCACCACAGTGGGCACCGGCTGCACTCCAGTGGGCACCTGTTGCGCCTCACCAGCCAATTTTGCTCCACAAGACCCACAAAACTGCTGGCTAGCAGCATTCTGCGAACCACAGCCAGGACATATGATTGTTTGCTGCTCCGCCTCACCAGCCAACTTTGCTCCGCAAGAGCCACAAAACTGTTGGTCAGCAGGATTTTGCGAACCACAACCAGGACATGCGATTGTTTTCTTCATATCAACCCACCTCCTTGTTCTTTCTGTCGCCATTATATAACTTGTACTTGCTATATACAAGACCTCCACACACTGGTGTTAATGTTCTAAGATTTTGCCACCTCTAATTGTTCTGAGAAAATGCCACCCATGAAAGAGAAAATGCGGAGTAGAGGACGACCCTGAATAAAAACATGTAGTGCAGGGCTAAAGCCCTGCCCGTCTGCCACCCCGGGCGGCCTTAAAAGACCGCACTACATTCGTTGGATTAGTAACGTTCTTTCATCTCTTATCAAGTGTCACTCATCTATTTGAACTAGACCACACCTATCAAGCCATCAATAAAAATCTGGTGACTGTTTTAAGCTAAAACAAGGGGCAATATGTTATAATCCCAGCTATGAAGGTCTCCGACTTAGGGGAATTTGGCTTAATCGAACTTTTAGCCAACATTGTTGATAAGACCAAGAATCCCCAAAATACTTCATGGCAGCGGCTACGCATTGGCATTGGTGATGATGCTGCTGTCTGGCAGTGTAGCAGCCCTGTTCAGCTAGCTACCACGGATAGTTTGGTTCAAGATACACACTTCGACCTGGATATCACCGGGTGGTGGGAGCTAGGTTGGAAAGCCATCGCGGTGAATCTGAGCGACATCGCAGCTATGGGCGGCATTCCAGAATATGCTCTCATTTCCCTGGCTCTTCCCGGCGAGCTTGAAGCAGATTGTATCTCCAGCCTGTATCAGGGCATGGTCCAGATAGCTAACCAATTTGGAATCGCTATAGCTGGCGGCAACATTGCCTCTGCCAGCAAGGTGACAATTACCGTCACCATCCTGGGCAGCCTGGAAGATAAATCTGCGCTCACCCGCTCAGCAGCTATGCCTGGTGACCAAATAGCCGTTACTGGATACCCAGGGCTATCAGCAGCCGGTCTCAGGATGCTCAAACAAAAGCTTAACTTTGATGCCGAGACAACTAAACTACTTAAGCAAGCCCATCTCCAGCCAATGCCCAGAGTAAAAGAGGGGCAGATTCTGCTACGCCAGGGGGTCAGGACGGCTATAGATGTAAGCGATGGTTTGATCGCCGATTTGACTCACGTATGCAAGGCGAGCCGAGTCAGCGCCAGAATAAAGGAAAACCTGATACCAGTCCACCCTGCAGCTCAGGCTAATTTCAAAGCAGACTGCCAGCAGTTAGCCCTAACCGGCGGCGAGGACTATGAGCTGCTTTTCACCGCCAGCAGTCAGGTTATCACCCGGGTGAAGCAAGCCATCCCTTGCCCGGTAACCGTAATCGGCGAAATAATTGAGGGACTGCCAGGACAGGTGACCCTGGTTGATACTGATGGCAAAAGTATTCCCTGGCAGCAGGCAGGCTGGGAGCATTTCAAATCTGAGGCATGACTATAATGACAGCTTTACAGCTCATTTCACATAGCCCGGAGCAAACGCAACGCCTGGGAGTTCAACTGGGCAAATTGGCTCAGAGCGGTGACATCTTTCTTCTCACTGGCAGCCTGGGAAGTGGTAAAACCTGCCTGACACAAGGTATTGCGTGGGGACTGGGCATCAAAGAGTATGCCTTTAGCCCTTCCTTTGTCATAGTCAGAGAACATTGTGGCAGGATTCCCTTGTACCACATAGATTTATACCGACTCGACCACATCGAAGAAATCGCAGACCTAGGGCTCGACGAGTATCTCTATGGCAAGGGCGTTTGCGTAGTCGAATGGGCAGAGAAAGGCACAACAGTGCTGCCTCAAGAAAACCTGCTTATAAGCCTCAGCTACATATCAGATATGGAGCGTGCTCTCAGTCTGGAACCCAAAGGCGAGCGCTATTCACGACTACTGAAATCTCTTAACTTGGACTTAAAAATATGGAGCTAGCTATAGACACTTCAACTGATTTCGCCAGCATCTCACTATCATGTGAAGGGGAAACGATAGCTGAGCTGACGTGGCACTCAGGACAAAACCATACCGTGGAACTGGTGCCGAATATAACTCATTTGCTCAATCAGACTAAACTTAGTCCTCAATCCCTTGGTGCCATTTTCGTAGCCAAAGGGCCAGGAAGCTTTAACGGGCTTCGAGTAGGCATGAGTACAGCTAAAGGGTTTGCCTTTGCTTTGAGTATTCCGCTGATTGGAATAAGCACTCTAGAAATCGAAGCTCACCCTTTTGCCTATACCAGACTGCCTCTATGCCCCATCCACAACGCCGGCCGTGGAGAAATTGCCACAGCTCTCTATCAGCAAAGTGATGACTGGCATTGCTTAATAGAAGAACATATCACCACTGCCGATGTTCTGTGTCAACAAATTAAAAGGAAAACGCTCTTCTGCGGCGAAATCCCATCACCTCTAGTCCAGCAACTACGGCAGAGGCTGGGCAGGCAGGCCATAATACCTGACCCTGCAGCGAGATTGCGTCATGCCAGCCACCTGGCAGCACTGGGCTGGCAGCATCTGAGCAGGGGCGACCAGGATAATCCAGCAAGTCTCCAGCCTTTATACTTGCGTCAACCCCCGATTACCCAGCGCAAAGTTAAATAAAGAATGCTACAAGCTGTCGAAAGGAGTTTTTAAAAATGGAAAGAAGTTTAGTTCTTGTCAAACCTGATGCTATGCAGCGAGGGCTAGCTGGAGTCATTATCTCCCGCCTTGAAAGGCGAGGACTAAAGATTGTAGCTATAAAGATGCTGCAAATGGACAAAGCCTTAGCTCAACGGCATTATGCCATTCATCAGGGTAAAGCTTTCTTCAACGACCTGGTTGAATTTATTACCTCCAGCCCTATCATCACCGCCGTTTTTGAGGGTGAAAAAGCCGTGGAGGCCATACGACAGACCATGGGTGAAACTGACCCGGCTAAAGCTTCGCCAGGCACTATTAGAGGTGACTTCGGACTGGATATCGGGCATAACCTCGTGCATGGTTCTGACTCAACCGAAAACGCTGAAAAGGAAATAAGCCTTTTTTTCTCACCAGAGGAGATTCTGAGTTACGCCAAAGAAATTGACAACTGCATGAAAGATCTTAAATGATTGCGCATGACAAAAATCCTAAGCTCTAAGCTCGAAATCCCAAACAAATCCTAATGACCAAAAACCAAAATTCAACACAATATGACCTGGAGGAGAGAACATTCAAATTTGCCAGGAATGCTGTTAGGCTTTGCAAAGGGTTGCCAAAGACAGTTATTGAGGGGGAAATCTCAAAGCAATTAGTTCGGGCAGCGACTTCCGTGGGAGCGAATTACATAGAAGCAAATGAGGCATTAAGTAAGAAGGATTTCTTGATGAGAATCAAGATATGTCGCAAAGAAGCCAAAGAGAGCGGATACTGGCTACGGCTTATAGAAGCGAGTAACTCCAATTTGAGGAATGAACAAGAGATGCTCCTGAAAGAATCTGTAGAATTGACCAAGATATTCGGTTCAATCCTAACAAAGAGCCAGTAGTTTTGGATTTAGCTACTTGGATTTTGATATTGTTTAGAATTTAGAAATTCGGATTTAGGATTTACTATTACTGGTGGATCACTGGATCTTGATTATCGGGGTGGCTTTATCCCACAAATTATCTAACTGATAATAATCACGTTGCGCCGGAGAGAAGATATGGATAATGACTCCCCCCAAATCGAGGAGAAGCCATCCTGAATCAGCGGTACCCTCAATATGATAAGGAATGACGCTCTCACGTTTCAGTGTTTCACGAATCTCTTGCCAGATAGCTTCAACCTGGCGGGTGCTATCCCCACTGCATATAACGAAATAATCGGCAAAGGAACAAACCTGTCTTATATCCAGCATAACGATATTATCAGCCTGTTTGTCTGAGGCAGCCTCTACCGCTCGCCGAGCTACTTCTATCGCTTCCAGAACTTGCTCCTCCAAACCAGTTTTGTCGAAGACTACATCATCTATTATATCACATCTTCCTATATGCCGAGCAGCAAATGTACTCGTTCATATGATCAGTGACACATTTGCTGACTGTCGACTGTTTTCGCATGTAGCGCAGTCTTTTAAGACTGCCTGGGTGGTTGATGGGCGTGGGGCAGGGCTGAAGCCCTGCGCTACATGTTTATTATTTTGCTGATAGTGATACCGTGTGAGTGTCACCTATCTATCTGAACTAGATCAGCAAACGAATGTGATCAAACTCCATGGTATTCCAACCTCTTTCTGGGTATAATTGTCTTAACCTGAGTCACCAATCTTAACATCATGGAAAAGCTACTTTTTGGGACAGCCGGAGTTCCCCATAGCGCTAGAACATCGTCAACATCAGCCGGGATTGAGCGTGTTGCCGAGCTAGGATTAGGCTGCATGGAGCTGGAGTTTGTACGTGGGGTCAATATGAGCCGAGAAGCCGCCTTAACAGTGGCTGAAGTAGCTGATAGCAAAAGGATAGCACTTACTGCTCACGGTCCATACTTTGTAAATCTCAATGCCCGAGAGCCGGAGAAGATAAAAGCCAGCCAGGAAAGAATACTCCAGACAGCCCGTATCGCTTCCCTATGCGGCGCTGTAAGCATCGTCTTCCATGCCGCTTTCTATCTTGGCGACCCCCCAAGCAAAGTTTACGGCCAGGTCAAGAAGCAACTTCAACAGCTAACCAGTCAACTAAGAGCCGAGGGCAATCAAGTTTGGCTCAGACCTGAAGTCACTGGCAAAACCAGCCAGTTCGGAACCCTAGAAGAGGTAATTAAACTGAGCGCTGAGGTAAAAGGAATAGCTCCATGCATAGATTTTGCTCACTGGCATGCGCGCACTGGAAAGTTTAATTCTTATGACGAATTCGTATTCATCCTCAAGCAAGTAGAAAACAAACTAGGCAGGCAGGCTTTAGAGAATATGCACATCCATGTCTCAGGCATAGCCTATGGCGAACACGGAGAAATCAAGCATCTAAATGCGGCAGAATCAGACTTCAATTATGTTGACTTTACCCAAGCTCTAAGTGGTTGCAAGGTGAAAGGCCTGGTCATTTGCGAAAGCCCCAACCTTGAGGAAGACGCCCTACTGTTGCAACAGACCTATAAAGCTGTTCTTCACCATTAAGCAAACCCAGCCAACATGCAGTGCCACCTTTTTAGGTCGCCAGAATCTAACCCACACGTAGTGCGGTCTTTTAAGGCCGCCCTGGGGGTGGCTGATGGGCAGGGCTAAAGCCCTGCACTACATGTTTATTTCTATTCCCCCAAATAATGTAGTGCAGCCTTTTAAGGCTGCCTGGGGTGGCTAACGGGGCAAGGCTAAAGCCTCGCAATGACATTCCTCGCACTACATGTTTTTTGTTAATCCTGCGTTACTTTTAAGGGCCATCCCCCAAACGTGTCATTGCGAGGCACGGAGTGCCGTGGCAATCTCGGTGGGGCTTTGGGGGAATGCGCCACCCCTTGTCCACCGAGATTGCTTCGTCGCTGGCGCTCCTCGCAAAGACAGTAGGGGGTTATGCCGAGGTTGCTTCGCGGAGTTTACCCTGAGCCAGATTCTTCGCTGCGCTCAGAATGACACAAGGCGAAGGGCTCCCTCAGAACGACAGAGGACGAAGGGCTCGCAACGACAGTATGGTTTTGACGGGATTGTTTTGCCGCTTATGCTCCTCCCAATGACCAAGACACTACAGACTAAATTGATTTTTTCCTATCTTCACTCGCTTCTGATATAATAGTGATAATGGGAAAAGATATGAAACCGAAGTTGTGGCAAGGTAGTCTGTTTTACCTTTTGCTTCTGGTGGCAATAATAGCCCTGGTTTTCAGCTTTTTGCCGCTATCAAAAGGCCCTGAAGAGGTAGATTTCTATGCCTTTATCGACCAGGCCAAGCAAGGGCAAATCGATACTATTCAGCAGGATGGGAACATCCTCATCGGCCTTAAAAGCGATGAGAAGCTAATCAAGGCATCTTTCGTTGGCAGCACTAAGGAACTTATGGACACTCTCAAAGAGGCAGGAATAACACTCGGCGAGAGCGGGGTTAAATTTGATGTCAAGACTGGTGGCTTTGACTGGGGAGGAATATTAATCAGCTTTATTCCACTCGTCTTATTTGGTGCTTTGCTCTTTTTCCTCTTCCGCTCAGCCCGGGGAGCTAATACTCAAGCCTTCAATTTTGCCAAGAGCCGGGCGCGGCTATCAGCAAGCAATAAATCTACCATCACTTTTTCAGATGTCGCTGGGGTTGACGAAGCTAAGGGGGAACTTCAAGAGATAGTCGAGTTTCTTAAATCACCTCAAAAGTTCCTGACTTTAGGAGCCCGCATCCCACGGGGCGTGCTCCTGGTAGGGCCACCAGGTTGTGGAAAGACCTTAATGGCCAAGGCTGTTGCCGGAGAGGCCGATGCCCCCTTTTTCTCCATCAGCGGCAGTGAATTTGTAGAGATGTTTGTTGGTGTCGGCGCCTCCAGGGTCAGAGACCTCTTCGACCAGGCCAAGCGTAACACACCATGCATTGTCTTCGTCGACGAGATTGATGCCGTTGGCAGACATCGCGGCGCTGGCTTAGGTGGTGGCCATGATGAACGGGAGCAAACCTTAAACCAGATATTAGTAGAAATGGATGGTTTCGATAGCAGCACTAATGTTATTGTGCTTGCCGCTACCAATCGCCCTGATATCCTCGACCCGGCTTTATTGCGACCCGGTCGTTTTGACCGCCATGTTGTCATTGACCAGCCAGATATAAATGGTCGTAAGGCAATCCTCGAGATTCACGCTAAAGGCAAGCCTTTAGGTAAAGACAGCGATTTGGAGGTAATAGCTAAACAGACTCCTGGCTTCAGCGGCGCTGATTTAGCCAACTTAATCAATGAGGCTGCTATTCTGGCAGCCAGGCGTGGCCGCAAAGACATCGGCACGAAGGAGTTAGAAGATTCTATCGACCGCGTTATCGCCGGTCCGGAAAAGAAGGGGCGAAGAATAAGTCAGAAGGAAAAGGAAATCACTGCTTACCATGAATCTGGGCATGCGCTAGCTGCCAAAATGCTACCAAATGCCGACCCGGTACACAAAATCTCTATTGTGGCCCGGGGGATGATGGGAGGCTGGACACGCTTTCTACCCAAAGAAGACCGCCATCTGTGGACACGCTCCCAATTTAAAGATATGTTGGTGGTAAGCCTGGCCGGACGAGCCGCTGAAGAGATTGCCTTTAACGAGGTAACCACTGGAGCCCAAAACGACCTGGAACAAGCAACCAACACCGCCCGAAAGATGGTAACCGAATACGGAATGAGCGATAAATTGGGACCCCGTACCTTCGGCCGTCGAGAGGAGCTCGTTTTTCTCGGTCGTGAAATCCATGAGCAGCGAAATTATAGCGAGAAGATAGCTATGAAGATCGATGAAGAGGTTTACGCTCTTATTCAGCATGCCTATGACGCTGCCAAGGAAATACTGGTCGAGAACAAGGAGAGGCTAAAGCTTATCGCTGAACGCCTCATAGCCAAAGAGACTATCGAAGAAGCGGAATTTGAGTCATTACTCAAAGAACCACTGTCATCGCCTCAGCTAGAAGCAACGCCAGCCTCCTGATAAAGCAACATCTGCAAGCCAAATATTAAACTGCCGCCGAAGTTATATGATTGAGATTACCTCAGAGCCTCTTTCCCCCGAAGTCATAATTAACAAAGTCAGGAAAGACAACTGTGGCGCTATCATTACCTTCGTCGGCACAGTACGCGATACAACTCAAGGTAGGAAAGTCGCCTTTCTGGAGATTGAGGCCTGCGATGAAATGGCTGAATCAAAGCTCGGCGAGGTAGTCGCCGAAATTAACCAGAAATGGCAGCTTCAGGACATAGCCATTTGCCGCAGAATCGGCAAGCTAAAAGTTGGCGAGATCGCTCTGGTTATCGCTGTAGCCGCGCCCCATCGTCAAGAGGCTTTCCAGGCCTGCCAGTATGCTGTTGACAGGCTCAAACAGGGCGGAATCACAACATATAAAGAAATTTACGAAACTGACAAAGGGCCGGCAGAAGGCCGAACATGACAGCTATTTCTACTTCCTCCGCTGGATAATATAGACAGCCAAGTCAAGCAAAGCTTGACGAAAGCTATTATCAGGGAGCTTCTCCATAGCCCGGCAAGCCCGGGAAGAAAAATCCGAGGCGATAGCCAGACACTCATCGATAGCCGTTGAATTGCGAATCTCTTCCACAGCTAGTGCAACGCTTTCGGTATCTTTGTTCTCAATAACCCTCTTTATCAGGTTATCCCCAGGATGAGACTCAGCATAAAGTATCGATGGCAAAGTCACTATGCCTTCACTTAAATCAGAACCCACTGGTTTACCCACTTCGGCTTCTTCACCAACAAAATCCAGAACATCATCCACAATTTGAAAAGCCATACCAAAGTTGTAGCCATACTCCCTCACTGTCTCAATCACGTGTTCAGGAGACTGACTTAAAATAGCTCCTGCCTCAGCAGCCGTTGAGAAAAGACAAGCTGTCTTGGCACTAATCCATTTGTAATAGTGGTCACGAGCCTGTTTCAAATCAAAGATTTCGTCGGTCTGTTTCAACTCGCCACCAGAAATGACCATAAGAGCTTGAGAAAAAACCTTTATCGCCCTCAAATTCCCGGTGCTAGCTGCAAGGCTACCCGCCTTAGAAAAAAGGTAATCACCAAGGAGCAAGGCTCTGTTTTCTCCCCAGGCAAGGCTCACTGATGGCTTACCACGGCGAATTGCCGAGTTATCCACGATATCATCGTGAACCAGAGTAGCGGTATGGAGAAGTTCCACTGCCGTTGCCATCGGCACAAAGAGAGTAGGGTCATAGCGATAGAATTTTCCACAAAGCAAGGTAAGCGATGGCCGAATTCGTTTACCACCATTTTTTAAGACATACTCAAGCAATTTGGCGAGCAGGGGAAAGTCGACATCAGCTACCGCCTCTAAGCTTCGCTCAACCTTGTCTAAATCATCTTGAATAGGCTCATAAATATCATTAAGACTCATTTAGCTGCTCACATCCGAGACGGTCAGTTTCTTCAGCCACAATACTCTCATCCAGTTTATCAAACAATGGCTGCGGAGTCGGCAGTTTCTGTCCTGCCAGCGGCGGTTGCAGCCGCCAACCAACCGCCTCAATCTTGCCATCGAAGCCAAGAAGATTATGAAGTTTTTGAGAACTGAAAGGCAAAAATGGGGAAAGAACAGTTTTCAAAGCCGAAAGCACTGACAACGCTACATAAATAGCTGTAGCTGCAGCCTGGCTGTCCTGTTTAATCGTTTTCCATGGAGCTTTGTCATCGAGGTATCGGTTAGCTTCCTGAGCTAATGACATAGCTGTTTTAATCCCTTCTTTAAAATGGCAGCGATAAAGAAGTTTATCAACACTGCTCAATGTAGTCTGAGCCTTACGAAGAAGTTCTTGACTCTGGCTATCAAGCTCTCCAGGGTCTGGTACCACCCCTGCGAAATTACGGTTAGCAAAAGTAAGGACCCGGTGGACTAGATTTCCATAAGTAGCCACGAGCTCATCATTATTGCGGCGGAGGAATTCACGCCAGGAGAAATCAGTATCCCCAGTTTCTGGCATGTTTATAGATAAGAGATAACGCAGTGAGTCCGGGTTATACCGCTGCAAATAATCAGGAAGCCACACTGCCCAGTTTCGACTGGTGGAAAGCTGCTTGCCTTCGACAGTTAGAAACTCATTAGCAGGAACATCGTAGGGGATATTAAGGCCCCCGTAGCCCATTAACATTGCCGGCCAGATAAGCGCATGGAAAGGGATGTTGTCCTTGCCGATAAAGTAAAAGCTCTTGGATTCACCTTCCCAGAAAGGCTTCCAGGCTGCAGCATCCCCGCTCAATTTTGCCCACTCCTTGCTAGCCGAAAGGTAACCGATAACTGCCTCAAACCAAACATATATGCGTTTCCGTTCGAAGCCAGGCTGAGGCACATCTATCCCCCATTCGATATCACGAGTTATTGCCCGGTCCTTGAGTCCACTCTCCAGAATGCCTAAGCTGAAATTTGCCACATTCTGACGCCAGTGAGTCTGCGCTTTTATCCAGGATTTCAACCTATCTTCAAAGGCGCTAAGGCGAAGGAAGAAATGCTCGGAAACCTCAAAGCGAGGAGTATCAGAACAAAGACGGCAGTGAAGGTCAAGAAGATCATTAGGATTCAACGTCCTGCCACATTCATCACACTGGTCACCACGCGCCTCAGGGAAATGGCAATAGGGACAAGTACCTACAAGATAGCGGTCAGGTAAAAAACGCTGACATCGAGGGCAATAGGCTTGAAGCATAGTATCCTTATAAATATAGCCTTTCTCCAGGAGAGTAAGGAAGATATCATGAGTAACCTCGGTATGATTTGGCGTACTTGTAGTAGTAAATAAGTCCCAGGAAATACCCAGCTTCTGCCAGCAATCGAGAAACTCCTGATGATACCTGGACACTATCTCCTGGGGAGATTTACCCTCTTGCTCAGCACGCAAAGTAATCGGTGTCCCATGCTGGTCACTACCTGAAACCATTAATACCTTATCACCCTTAAGACGATGGTATCGAGCAAAAATATCTGCCGGCAGGTATGCCCCAGCAATATGCCCCAGATGAAGTGAACCATTAGCATAAGGCCAGGCGACTCCGATTAAAATATGCTCAGACAATAATCTGCCTCACAGCCAGAATTTTATTCTCCAAACCTATCATGAAGCTGACTCTGAGTGGGAAAAGGTGAGTATCTGCTCACCCTTTTCCTCCACATAAGTAGCGTAGCCTTTGCTCAAACAGCAGTCAATGCAGAAACGTATTTTTTCACCTTCTTCCTCCTCAAAGAGCAAATATCGTTCTTCATGCTCAATAAGGTGGTGACAACTATCACATTTCATTTCGCCTATAGCAATACAGCCACGATGCATTCTCAGCCTCCTTTAATCAATTTTAGCCAGGCCTGGTAAAGCTTCTTCTTTGACACACCACTGGCTTGAGATAACAAAGCTACTGCTTCTCTAGCACCAGTGCCTTGCCGATAAAGCTCGCATAGTTCTGTTTCAAGTTGCTCACTAATCTCAGGCTGCTCCATCATTTTGCCTTCAATAACCAGGGTAAATTCACCCCTCGGCTGAGCAAAATGCTCTATTGCCTGGCTCAATCTGCCTCTAAACACTTCCTCATGAACCTTGGTAAGCTCACGGCAAACCGCCAATTTCCTATCTCCAAAGATTTTCAAGGCATCTTCCAACGTTTTCGAAAGCCGGTGCGGAGCTTCAAAAACAACCATAGTCCGTGGCTCATCAGCCACAGACTGAAGAAGACGCTGTCTTTCTCCCTGGCGGCGAGGCAAAAAGCCAAGGTAAAGAAATTGATTAGCTGGTAATCCAGAAACTACTAAAGCTGTAACCGCCGCTGAGGCACCCGGAACAGGCACAACAGAAATACCATGCTCAATAGCTGCCACAATAAGTTCATAACCAGGGTCACTCAATCCCGGCATGCCCGCTTCCGAGACCAGTGCTACATCTTCTTCCTTCAGACAATCCAAAAGGTAACCAAGCTTGGCCCGCTTATTATGCTCGTGATAGCTAGTCAGCCGTGTTTTTATTTTGTAAGCATTCAGTAAACGGCGGGTAATACGTGTATCTTCAGCCGCAATCAATTTCACCTGTCTCAATACACGCAAAGCCCGTAAAGAGACATCTTCCAAGTTGCCAATCGGTGTAGCTACGACATAGAGAACAGGCACAATTTAATTGTATAATTATAGCCTACTATCGCAAGTAGGTCTAGTCAGCCAACTGGAATGTAAGAAGTTAAAAACAAAAATGCAAAAGTGGACGAGGCTAAAGCCTCGCACTACATGTTTATTTTTATTCCCCCAAATAATGTAGTGCAGCCTTTTAAGGCCGCCGGGGGGTTAACGGGCAGGGCTAAAGCTCTGCACTACAGTGCCTCGCACTACATGTTCACTTGAACCATTGAAATCCCAAGCACGAACTCCGAAATCCTAAACAATATCTAAATCCAAATCACCAAAAAGATGTTTGGAATTTTAGGCTTTGGTCATTCAAATTTGTTTAGGGTTTAGGATTTAGGATTTACCCCTTCTGTTGTGGCGTCATTGGAGCTGATGCTCCAATGTACCCAGGGTGGCGAGAGCCGACGCTGTGTTCTCTGTCAAGGAAACAGTGTCAGGTATACTTGTTTAGTACAAGCTCTGCTTGACTTCAACTTCCCACCTTTGCTATAGTCTGCATCAACCAGCCAGAAGAGGTTAATATGGCTATTCCTAAATTTAAAGACATGGAGCGAGCTTACGGCTTTGAGGAAGTCGCCCTTGTCCCCGGAGATACAACCATCAATCCTGACCAGGCGGATACAAACTTTACCCTCGGAAAGCTCACCTTCTCCATCCCTATTTTAGCTGCAGCGATGGATGGCATAGTTGACCCAAACTTTGCCATTCTGACAAGTAAATTAGGCGGACTGGCTGTCCTCAACCTGGATGGAATTCAAACAAGGTATGAAAAGCCCGACGAAGTTCTGGCCGAAATCGCTCAAGCTCCCGACGCCAAGGTCACCTCGCTGCTCCAGAAGATTTACTCCGAACCCATAAAGGAAAACCTTGTCGGTGAGCGCATTCAGACAATAAAACAGGCTGGGGCTACCTGTGCTGTTTCTCTAATCCCAGCTAATACCAAGCGACTAGCCCCGGTTATCACTGAGGCAGGGGCAGATATTTTAGTAGTCCAGTCCACAGTCACCACCGCTCGCCATATTTCTAAGAGCTACCGGGGCCTTATCTTCTCGGAACTGTGCCAAATGGTACCCATGCCGGTTATAGTTGGCAATTGCGTTACCTACAACGCTGCCTTAGAACTGATGAGAGCTGGCATCGATGGTATCCTGGTTGGTATTGGCCCTGGAGCTGCCTGTACGACCAGGGAGGTCCTTGGCGTTGGCGTCCCGCAAGTAACAGCCACTATGGATTGCGCCGCTGCCCGTGAAACCTACTTCAAAGAGACCGGCAAATATGTAGCAGTAATCACTGACGGTGGTATCCGCACCGGTAGCGATTTATGTAAAGCCTTCGCCTCAGGAGCTGATGCCGTAATGCTGGGGTCAATCCTGGCTCAAGCCAAAGAAGCCCCGGGAAAAGGCTACAACTGGGGCATGTCCCATCCACACCCGGCATTGCCTAGAGGTACACGAGTTAAAGTAGGCACGCGGGCTTCACTAAAACAACTCCTGTTCGGACCTACCTCAGTCACTGGTGGCACTGAAAATTTTGTCGGTGCCCTGCGCACCTCGATGGGTGTTTGTGGTGCCCTTACCATCAAGGATATGCACAAGGTCAAGATGGTAATAGCTCCAACCATAAAAACCGAAGGTAAATACTTTCAAGCAATGCAAGGCATGCCCTGAGTTAAAGACCATCTAGCTGAAAACCGAAAGGCAAAACCAGGCGCCGAAGCCAACCAAAACTAGCGCACAAACGCCGAAAACTTTCCTCTGAACTTTCTGTGTCCACAAATGCCTCGTTTTGAACACACTCATCGAAATAAATTGCTCCCAAACCAGGTCGCACGACCAGTGTACCACCGCGAAAAGAAGCAGCCCCCAAATCCCAAAATCAGCAGCATTGGCTATTAAAGCTACTCCAATAGTCGCCCACCATAAGAAAAAATAAGGGTTGCCTCCAGTCATTATGATTCCGGTAACGAAAGAGTTATATGGCAAATCGGCAGCTTCCCCCGGAGCCTTTCTAATGGCTCGCAACATCATCAGTCCCAGGAAAACCAACATTAAGCCGCCAGCCAGGCCAACAACCCTCTTAGTTTCTGGAGAAGTAAGGAAATGGGCGAAACCGAAGTAAACAAGTGCCATTAAAGGAAATTCGATAACCGCGTGCCCCAGAGCTATCAAGATACCGGCATTTTTATCCTGGTAGCCTTTAGCTATGGTGGCTGCGGTAAGAGGCCCCGGTAACATAACTCCAGAAAGAGATATACCCGCCGCCGAAAGTAGAAATAAACCAAGGTTTGCTGTCATACTCACCACGACAAGTCAAGACCGAGAACGACCGAGACTTCTATCTGACGGTCAGACACTCGCCAGTATGCTCTAAGGAGTTTATCTTTATCAGCCAAGAGATGGAAGCCGTGTTTTTGGTAGAATGCTATCGCCCAGTGAGCATCAGCCCATGTCCCCACCAGTAACCGTCGGGTTTCACTAAGTTTCCTGAGATAGTTGACCAACTGGCTGCCAATCCCCTGCCTCTGCCAGGCGGTCAGTACATAGGCATGCCTTATCAGAGTAACATCCCTGACTCGCTGAAAGCCCATGACTCCAACAAGCTGTTTTTCATCCTGCCAGCCAAAGAAAGACATCTTCTGCATCTCTCCGCTGAGCTCATCGATTGGCATATAAGGCTCATGATAACAATCCGGCGGAATAACTCCACGATAAGCCTTAGCTGCGTCATTGATGACAATATATATGCTTTCAATGTCCTGAAGCTGACATCGTCTGAGCATAACACAGTAAGCTGGCTAAATCTCCTCCTCTTCTTCTTCTTCCTCCTCCTCTTCTCCCCCCCCAGTTCCTGGCCCACTCCCGAGTTGAGGAAGCATTGCAACACCTTTGGCTCTCCGCCTAGCAGTCCGAGGTAAAGCACCGACCGTCTTTCTCAGCTCAACAAACGCCTCTGATGGGAGCCCCCAAGGCAGCACCACCCCTTTAACCCCAGCCTCATATAGGCTGCCAAGCTCGCTGCCGGTTACCGATGTACCCAAAGTTGCTAACAATGGCTTGTCCAGCAAGTCGGCAAAACGCTGGCAAATAAGCAAACGCTCAACGGTAAGAGAAGATTCTTCTCCAGCAACAAGCACACCACCAACCAGCAACGGCAGCTCATTGATAGCCCTGACCAGGCCATAGTCCAGCGAGGATTCTATTTTGAGAATCTTGCCTATCCCTTCCCCCTTTACTGCCTCCAGCGGTGTCTTTAAGCCAACAACTACAAAATCACAACCTGAATCAACAAGCTTGGTAATCTCCTCCTGGTTGGCACTTTCTAAGAACAACCCCAGAGGAATATCACCCATGGCTTTAACCAGGCGCCCAAAGCTCCTGACATCCAGACTTTCGCTGCTCAGAACGCCAGCATCGATACTGCCAGCTATGGCCTTAGCCTTCCCGATACTTGCCCCGGTTAAATCAGCAACAATTAGCACCGGAGGCTTTTCAGCTCCAGCAGCAGACTTTCGGAAGCCTATAGGCGGTGCTGGACTCTGGTAAACATGCTGTAACTTATCAATAAACTTGCTCATCCCAATTTAATCCCCTTAACCAATAGGATTTGGGCCATTGCCCGTCCGTAAATGCTATTGTATGGGAAACTAAGGGGAAATTCAACGCACTGTACTCGTTCATATGATCAGTGACACATTTGCTGACTATCGACTGTTTTCGCATGTAGTGCAGTCTTTTAAGGCTGCCTGGGCGGCTGATGGGTGTGGCACCAATTGTTATCCACCATGGCAAGGCTAAAGCCTTGCGCTACATGTTTATTATTTTGCTGATAGTGATACCGTGTGAGTGTCACCTATCTATCTGTGAACTAGGTCACTCAGTGCGACCCTAAAGAGCCGCTCTCAGGAAGTCCAGGCGAGGCTAAAGCCTCGCACTACATGTTATATCCTATGCAGGTTATTTGAATTGTGGCCTGGGTGATGATAATATGACCAGCATATTCAATAAGACCAAGCCTGAATAAACGTGATAAACTGACAAGTAGCACCATGGAGCAAACAACAAAGGCCGAAAAACAGGTAAAGATGCGAGTTGAAAACCTCACTCTCTCCTTTGGCGGTGTGAAAGCCCTCAAAGATGTCAGCCTTGACATAAGAGACAATGAGATTCTAGCTATTATCGGACCAAATGGCGCTGGTAAAACCTGCATCCTTAATTGCATAAACGGCTTCTATAAACCGCAAATTGGTGAAATACACTACGAAGGACAAACAATCAGTCGAGCCCGTCCAGATAAGATAGCTCAACTCGGTATAGCTAGAACCTTCCAGAACATCGAGCTATATACCGGCCTTAACACTCTAGATAATCTCATGGCTGCCAGACATGTCCTCATGAAGCAGACCACCCTCAGCACCGCTCTATACTTCGGCCGGGCTCACCAGGAAGAAATCAAACACCGTAAGGCAGTCGAGGACATTATCGATTTCCTGGAAATAGAGCCTATTAGAAAAAAGGTGGTTGGCTCTCTCCCTTACGGGATGCGAAAGAGAGTTGAATTGGGGAGAGCCCTGGCGATGGAACCGAAAGTTTTACTCCTCGATGAACCAATGGCAGGGATGAATCTGGAAGAGAAAGAGGACATTGCTCGGTTTATTATCGATATATTCGAGGGACAGGGGGCAACATATCCTGAAACGCCTATTCTAAGGGATGGAGTTAGTTGTATTGTCCTCGTCGAGCATGATATGGGGGTGGTTATGGATATAGCCGACAGGATTGCGGTTCTTGATTTCGGACGTAAGATTACTGAAGGCACCCCTGCCGAGATTAAAAACAACCCGCAGGTCATATCAGCTTATCTGGGGGAAGAAGCTTAGCAACACGCGCCTGCTTTCCAATATCACAGCCACCTCTTCCGTCTTTTATAGTGTTTTACTGAGCGATAGCTCTTCTTCGCACCTACGGCTGACAGCCCCATATAAAATTCCTTGACATCTTCGTTATTCCTGAGAAAATCAGCAGTACCGTCAAGGACAACCCGACCGTTCTCCATAACATAGCCGTAGTGAGCGATATTAAGAGCAACTCTAACGTTCTGTTCTACAAGCAAAACCGATGTTTCCTTCTCGGTGTTAAATCGCTTTATGATGTCGTATATCTCTTCGACCATCATCGGCGCCAGACCTAGTGAAGGCTCATCCAACATCATGAGCCTGGGGGCAGCCATCATTGCCCGGCCGATAACCAGCATCTGTTGCTCACCCCCCGAGAGGTAGCCAGCGATATTACGCCGAAGCTGTTTGAGTCGTGGGAAATAATTGTAAACCATGCTCATGTCCTCACTAACAGCATAATGGTCTCTGCGGTTATAAGCACCAACCAGCAGGTTTTCCTCCGTGTTGAGATGCCCAAAGACTCTTCGCCCCTCTAATGCCTGAACAATGCCAAGCTTGCCTATCTCCACGGCAGTTTTCCTATCTATTCTTTCACCATCCCACTCAATACTACCGTCAGTTACTTCCCCTTCCTCAGTTCGGAGCAGACCAGATATTGCCTTGAGGGTAGTAGTTTTACCCGCTCCGTTAGCCCCAAGAAGAGCAACAACAGAGCAATCCTCCACGCCCATGGAAATACCATGCAGCACCTTCACTACATTAAGATAGACAACTTCGATGTTATTCAACTTAAGCATGCTAATTCTGGCCTCGACAGAGCCTCCGCCTGAGGCGGAGGCCCCATCTTTCAGCTATTTCTACTTACCAAACCATTCCAAATCTTCATACTTTACCAGCGGTGCTTCAATCCAGTCCGTTATGGCAGTGATGGCACCGTTCTTAACCTGGAAGACCTTAACCGACTTCGAACCCCGGCGGTCCTCTGGATTACTGAAGTCTACCGGGCCGTGGAGACCCTCCACATCGTAGCCTTTCACGTTACGGAAGCCATTCATCTCGGTAGCTCGCCACGACTCTACATCTCCTCTGGCCAGCACTTCGTAGTCGGTATGCTTTATCGCCTGCCGCAAAATCTCGGCATCGATTAGGGCTTCTGCCCATGAAATCATGTAGTCCGTATTACCTTCGTCTTCTGGATGATAGCGCTGGCAGTACTCTATCATCTTGGCCATACCAGGCACATCATCTCCCCAGGCAACTGCTGGAATCACGCCGTAAACGCCTTCGGCAATATCAGCCCCAGCCAGGTCAACCAGAGCCTTGGTGAAACTAGCATGAGCACAACCGATTGCTACACCGGGATACATCCCCAGCTCGTAGGCATTCTTCAGGATGATAGCCGTGGGTGCCGGCGTACTGGAGATGAATATGACGTCAGGATTCTTACCCTTAATCCTGGTCAGGCTGTCGATTTCAGACATAGTAGTGGCGGCATGCTCTTCGGTAGCCACGATCTCAATCCCCAGAGCATCGGCTCCGGCCCTGGCTGCATCTCTGGCTCCGTAGCCAGTAGAGTTGTTGAGCAGGTGCAACGCCATTTTGGGCTTTCCTTCCCCTTGCCAGATATTCTCCATGTAGTATTTGGCAAATGCTGCCCAATCGTCACCATAATCGGGCATCTGGGCATAAATGTGCTTGGGCGGATGGGTGCAGGCAGGAGAGCTAAAGGATGCCAGTCCAGGAAATTCAGCTCTGTTAGCAATCTCCATTGAAGCCGTCATCATCGCAGATGCATTGGTGGTGAAGAACAGACATCCTTCATCCATCAGCTTCTTGACAATGGTGGCTGCCTTGGCAGCATCGTAGCTATTGTCATACCAATGTACATCGATAGGATATCCTTCCACACCACCCAACTCCTCATTGATGTATTTTATGCAGTCCAGCTTACCGTGCCCCATAGGGCTTCCTTTCTCCGCAGCTTTACCCGTCATACATATGCTTAAGCCCAACTTCAGAGCTTGCCCTTCCGCAGGTGGCTTGGTCGCACACGCACCCACAACTGGCAATATAGCTATTAATAATGCCAGAGCCACAACGCCAATAACCAATTTGTGCCTACTGTTCTTCATTTTTTATCCTCCTAATTTAGATTCTAACTCAGTTGCTTACCATTTGTTGATTACATTATGGACTCTCCTCCTTCTCTTTACGTTATATCTAAGCAGTATGAAAAAGGCCACAGCCTGTAAGCCGACTTGAACAATCCCCACCGGTGTGCCAGTCCCCGGGGCTCGAGTATCAGAAATAGAACAATCACCAGGCCGAACACCATCGGACCTACACCGGTGGCAAAGCCGGCCGGCAGGCCAGGAAAGGCATTTTCAAGAACCGGAGAAATATACATAATGCCCTGTTGCAGAAGCCGAATAAAGATGACGCCCAGGATAGGACCAAGGGTAGTGCCCAGGCCACCTATAACCACCATGCCCACATACAGTATAGAATCCGTGAGGGTAAAATTTTCAGCACTCAAAAAGCCAATCCAGTGAGCAAACAGTGAACCAGCTATTCCGGCAAGGAAACAACCAATAAAGAAAGCCAGAAGCTTGTAATGAAGGAGATTAACCCCCATCACCTCAGCAGCCAGGTCATTGTCTCTGATGGCGATGAAGGCCCTGCCCACTCTTCCCCTCGCCAGGTTCTTGGCAAACAATATGCAGACTGCCGTAATTACCATAATTAGATAAAACTGGCTAGCCTCGCCCTTGAACGAAATCCCACCAATCGAGGCATACGGCACACTAATACCAACAAAGCCTCCTGTCACCGACCAGTGGGTGATAATCCAGATGATGATGAACTGGGCAGCGATAGTGGTAATTGCCAGATAGAAACCCTTGACCCTCACCGAGGGAATGCCAAAGATAAGCCCTATGAATCCAGCAGTGAAGCCGGAGCAGATTAGCCCTGCCAGGAACGGGAACCCCAGCCTGTTGGTCAGAACAGCCGCGGTGTAGGCGCCCACAGCAATAAAACCAGCATGACCAATGGACAATTGCCCGCAGTATCCCATCAGGATATTCAATCCAGTGACAGCGATTATAGTTATGCCAATTAAATTAGCTACACCTAACCAGTAGTTGCCCAGGTACAGCGGGGCAGTAAAGACGATGACTAATAAGCCGATGAATAGTGCCCAGTGGGTCCTGGTTCGCAGGATAGCCATGTCTTTGGCATAGTCGTAATTACGGGTACCACAGGGTAAATCCATTCTGCTATATCCTTTCTATCCGGGTCTCGCCGAATAGCCCATACGGTTTAATAAACATAACGATTATGATAATGATGAAAGGTATAATATCCTTAATTCCTGGCCCGATTAGCGGAGTGAGATAGCCGCCGCCAAGGTTCTCGCACAGCCCTATTATTGGCCCAGCGACGATACAGCCGACGAAAGAATTCAGGCCGCCAAGTATCACTACTGAGAAGGATTTAAGTCCAGTCTCAACTAAACCGAAGGTAATACCACCAATACAGGAGATAAGAACTCCGCCAATGGCAGCCACCACACAGGCAAACATCCACGATGTGGAGAAAACGCTGGTTACTGGAATAGCACAGGCCTGAACGGCTAGCTGGTCATCAGCAGTTGCCCTCATAGCAACGCCCATCCTATGATACCTGAAGAATAGAGATAAAAGGCCAAATAGAGCCAAAGATATAACTGCAGCCCAAATATATTCCTGTGAAACTACCGCCGGGCCAATATGAACAGGTTCTACGGGAAAGATGCGGGGCAAGGCAGCTACGCTCATTGGCCAGATGAAACTCACCACGCCTTCAAGAAAGTAGGCCACTCCCAATGTTACCGTGATTAGAGACAGAATAGGCTGGGCGACCAGAGGACGCAAAGCGAATCTCTCAATTATCCAACCCAGTAACAGAGCAAAAAGGATAGTCAGCGGCAACCCGAGCCAGTAGGGTAAGCTGGCTTGAACCAGCATCCCATAGGTAAACCAGGAAGAGATTAACACCAACTGCCCCAGTGCCAGGTTAGCTACACTGCTGGACTTCCAGACCAGGGCAAAACCCAGAGCAATCAACGCATAGACCATTCCCACCGCCAGACCAGTAATCACATATTGAAGGAATTCGGCCATTTCTATACCTCCCTAGATACTCCTCACCTTGATAGCGGTGGTCACCACATCTTCTCTGCCGTCCCTGTAAGTTACCGACGCTGCCACAGCCACGCTTTCCACGCCGCTGTACATGACATTGATTAAATCTTTATACCGTGCTTCCATAAAGTCCCTTCTCAGTTTTCTAGTTCTGGTAAGTTCAGCTTCATCAGGGTCAAACTCCTTGTGCAGCAAGACAAACCTCTTAACTCTGGCTGCCTCCGGCAGATAGCCGTTTACCCGAATCAAATCCTGCTGCACTAAGTCAGCCACCTCTTTTTTCTGAGATAGGTCAACAAAAGTAGTATAGGGAATACCATTGCGTTCAGCCCATTTACCTACCATAGCAAAATCTATGTTTACTATAGCCGAGACAAATTCCCTATCCTTACCCCCGATGACCATAGCATCCTTTATATAGGGGCTAAACCTGAGTCTCCCCTCGATATACTGGGGGGCATACTTGGTGCCAGAAACCAGCTCCCCCATATGCTCCAGCCGGTCCATAAATATCAGGTGTCCATCCCCATTGATATGGACAGCATCGCCAGTATGGCACCATCCATCTATTACGATAGCCGCTGTCTTCTCTGGGTCGTTGTAGTACTCACTAAAAATACAATCGCTTCTAACCAGGAGTTCCCCCTCATCAGTCAACCTGACCTCGGTGCCAAGTGCTGGCCTGCCCACACTTTGAAAGGCAATTTCACCCTTACTATGAGAGGAGATAAAGCCAGCCTCTGTGCTAGCATAGCTTTGCCTGAGTTCAATGCCTATGGCATGGATTAGCCGAAAAGTATCCAGGCTCAGCACGGAGCTGCCAGTAACAGCAAACCTGACTTTACTTAATCCTAACTTGTCTTTGAGCGGTCTGAACAAGAACGCATATGCTATGCCGTGAAGCAATTGCCAGAATAAATTCGGTGCTCCGCCCTCAAAACTTATGTCCGCAATTTTATAGCCTACCGGCACGAACAGGTTGTAGAAGAAGCGTTTTAGAGGATTGGCATCAATCATTTTTACCTGAATCTCACTGACCAGGCTCTCCCATTGACGAGGCCCATATATCACAAAGTCGGGGCCGACTTCCCTGGTATCCTCAGCAATGGTTTCTGGCTCCTCTGGAAAGTTCAGCCTTGCCCTAGTAAGTAAATGAGGAATAGTAGCGAAAAAGCTATCACCCACCCACGCAGGTGGAAAGCTGGAGACTAAATCATCGTTCTCATTTAGCGGGTAGAGATTAACGAACTCCTGAGCAGTATTTATCAAGGCTCTGTGGGTAAGCACCGCTCCCTTAGGCAAACCAGTGGTCCCCGAGGTATAGTAAATGAAGGCAATGTCATCTCCCACACCCTTTTCCACATTCTGTTCAAACAGGTTAGGATGTGCCTCCTCATATCCTCTCCCCAACTCAACTACATCAGCAAAGCTGATAAGTATAGGGTCATCATAGTCTTTGAGGCCTTTGGGGTCCCAATAAATCACCTTCTTTAGTGAAGGTAATTCGTCCTTGATTTCGAGGAATTTATCAGTTTGCTCCTGGTCATTAACTACGGCAAAACTGGCACCCGAGTTAGCCGCAACGTACTTTACCTCGGAAGGGATAGAGTCAACAAAAATCCCGGTGGCAACACCCCCTGCCGCCTGAGCAGCGAATTCCCCCCAAAACCATTCAGGTTCATTGTCCCCTATGATACATACCACATCCCCCTGCTTAAAGCCGAGGCTTATCAGGCCCAGCGAGAAGTATTTTACTTTCTCATAGTAATCTTTCCAGCTATACCTCTGCCAGATACCACGGTCCTTTCTGCACACAGCCGTTCTGTGGCCCCATGTTTCGTAATTACTCTTAATAAGCTGGGGAATCGTATCTCTAGCTTTCATATACCATCTACCTCAATCTAGACTAGCTAACTCAAGTACTCTCTCCTGTAAAATGCGAATAAAAAAGCCTCCCTCCTGGGAGGCTTTCCGCTCTGGGTGTTCTATTACTGTTTTCTGTCCTAGGACAATGCCCTCCCAGGCCCGCGCATAGGCGTGCTAAACCCAAAAAAGAAGAAAAAGAAGCGATAAGCGCTGACCTGATTATGCATTTCAACCTTCACAAGCACGTATAATACCACAACCAGAAAATCATGTCAACTGGCAAATAGGCTATCTACTAATTTTTCTATAATTTTGTCACCATTCAGGTATTCTAAAAAGATATCACACTGTCGAGGAGATAGTGCCATTAAACAAAAGGGGGCTTAACGACAGTCTACACTTTTGGGATGGTTGTGCCGGTAGCCCTGGCTATGAGTTTCCCTTCTTGATTGGTTACTGTCATCTCTGAGATACAGACCCGCCTGCCGCTTTTCACTACCTTGCACTCTGCGGTGAGTTCATCATCTACAGCCGCACTGGCAATGAAATGAATGTTGAACTGGGAAGCCACGTTAGGAGTGATTACTGAATTTGAAGCATAGGCGAAGGCTTCATCAGCTACTGCCATAACGATGCCGCCGAAGGTCATCCCATTGAAGTTAATGTATTCAGGTCTCAACTTCATTGCTACCCTGGCATAGCCCGGAGATAACTCGAGCAACCGCATGTTCAGAAAGGAGGCAATTGGCTCCCCTTCCGCTCTTGTCTTCAACTCCGCCAGGTTATCAGGCGCACTACCTTCTTTTGCTGACATCTTACTTGGTATTCCCCCCTATCGAGCTTGCTTTTGGCCACCAGATTCTAGCACAGGCTAAATTTTTGGGCAGCTTTTTTGAAACCAGCTAAGCTCCCTTCCAGTGTCCTGTCATCAACACAGTATGAGACACGAAAATAACCTGGTGAGCCGAAGCCCCTGCCAGGCACAGTCAACACATTCCATTGTCGCAGTTCTTCCACAAAAGCAACATCATCTTCCAATGGTGATTTTGGGAACATGTAAAAGGCTCCCTGGGGCTTTACTAATGAATAGCCCATCTCAACAAGATGGCTATACAGAAAATCTCGCTTCTTTTGATACTCGGCTACCGAGACGGTCACGTCCTGCAATTTGCACACTGCGCGCTGCATTAGAGCTGGCGCATTCACATACCCCAGTGTCCGGGTGCAAAAGATGAAGCCACTTATTAGCTCCTCATGCTGGCTACACTCAGGATGCACAGCAATATAGCCAATGCGCTCACCGGGCAGCGCCAAATCCTTGGAGTGCGAAGCTACGACGATACTATGGAGATGATAGTGAAAAACCGGTGGGTATTTCAATCCATCGTATATGATTTTGCGATATGCCTCATCACTGATGAGGAAAATCTGCGTTCCATATTGAGCCTCTTTCCTGCGGAGCAAATCCCCTAGCTGATGTACCAGCTCCTCACCATAGACAACGCCGGTTGGGTTATTGGGAGAATTTATAATTACGCACCTGGTTTTAGCTGTAATAGCAGCTTCGAGAGCATCAAGCTTCGGTATAAACCGCTCGTCTGTAGGTAAGACCCTGGTAATCCCGCCGTGATTGTCTATATAGTTGCCGAATTCCATAAAATAAGGGGCAAATACAATGACCTCGTCCCCGGGATTGAGTATTGTCTTCAGTACCACATTCAACGCTCCCGCAGCGCCGCAGGACATGACGATATCGTTCACACTGAACTTGATGCCAGCCTCCAACGAGAGTTGTGCCGCCACGGCAGCCCTTGTTTCTGAATAACCAGCGTTCTCCATGTATCTATGCATCCCCGGCAAGGGGTCTGCCGCCAGCCTCTCTAATTCCTTGACAAACTCAGGCGGCGGTTCCATCACGGGGTTGCCTATAGAAAGGTCGAAGACATTCTCATCACCATAGCGCTGTTTGAGAATAGCCCCCTCCTCGAACATCTTCCGAATCCACGACCCTTCCACCATGCGCGCCCGGACGTTATCGGAGATTGACATTCGAGGTCTCCTCCCTTCCCTGGTTAAAAGCAGTGATATTGATTTGCAGGATTTTCGACGGCAGGCGCTGAGAAATGCAATCCTTCCATATATCAATATCTATAGGCAGAAAGGACGATACACATCCCAGCATAAACATATTGAGTGTCCTGATATCGCCCAACTCCCTGGCCCTGCTGGTTCCATTGGTAAAATAAACACGGCCTGTCCGCCGCTTCAAGAAGTCCTCTACCTCTTTATCGCTCGGGTAGCGGTAAGTTCCTAAACTGACGGATAACGGGGGCATGGCATGATTATTAACAATTGCCAGCCCGCCGGGGCGGAGAAAGTAACTCCACCTGGCCGCTTCCAGTTTCTCAAAGACGAGCAGTATATCGACCTCGCCTTCCTTAATCAATGGCGACCAGACCTGGCTGGCTATTCGCACATGACTTAAGACACTGCCCCCACGCTGTGCCATGCCCAGTGTATCTGTCTTTTTAACATCGTATCCGGCAGCAAGTGCCACCTCGCCCATTATATCGCTGGCCAGGATAATGCCTTGACCACCCACCCCCACCATAAGCAGGTCTTGCTTCTTCATTTCGGTTCCTTACTCGCAATACCAGGCAGTGGCCCTATTGCTTTCTTGGGGCAAAGCTGCTCACAAATAGTGCAGGCATCTCCGGCACACAAGGCAGCATCAATGTAGACCTGTCCGTTTTCACTTTGAATGGCCGGGCATCCAATCTTGAGGCACACCCCGCACCTGTCGCATTTCTCGGCGTCAACCGCCCTGGGGCCGGAGCGCGCCCGCAGGAGTACCGAGCAAGTGCCACGGACGATGATAACGGAAAGCTCAGGACTATCTACTGAGCTCCGTACAGCAGTCCTCAGGGCTTTCATATTAAAAGCATCTACCACCTTGACATCATCAACCCCGATGCCGCGGACTAACCGCTCAAGCTCTACCGCTTTAGTCTTCTTGCCCTGTGCTGAAATACCAGTTCCGGGATGGTCCTGGTGGCCGGTCATAGCCGTGGTACCATTATCCAGAATTATAATCGTTATCTGCGCCTGGTTATACACCGCATCAACCAGGCCGGTAATGCCTGAGTGAAGGAATGTGGAGTCGCCGATAACAGCCACTATCTTGCTGCCAACGCCGGCCTTCTCCATTCCCAGGGCTTGACCGATGCTGGCACCCATACAGGCTGTAGTGTCCATGGCACGAAGCGGCGGATAGGTAGCCAGGGTATAGCAACCGATGTCTCCGGTAATAATCAGCTTTGATTCCTTTTGCGCCTTGCCTCTATCGTCCAGCAGTTTAGAGCGCTGCCCCATGGTGCTGAGGACAAAGAATATACCAGCATGTGGACAGCCCGGGCACAGGAGAGGCGGACGCCTGGGTAGTCCCTGGGCTACGTCCGTTTTCTGCTCCTCTGAAGGTATGTCAAGCAGCCCGGCCTGGCGGCCAGCTTCCTCGACGATACTTGCATTTAGCTCGCCTACCCTGGGAATAAACTCCTTCCCGGTAACCTTTATTCCCATAGCCTGGATATTTTCCTCCAGAAATGGGTCGAGTTCTTCTATAACTACCAGTCTATCCACCTGCTCGGCGAACTGGTGAAGCAGATTCCGCGGCAGGGGATAGGTCATGCCGAGCTTGAGGAAGGAAGCTGTGGGAAAAACCTCTCTAGCATACTGATAAGCAACCCCGCTGGTCACGATGCCGAGCTTTCGGTCGCCCTGCAATATCTGGTTATAAGGGAACGTCTCGGTGTAGGCAGCTAGCTTGACCATGCGCTCCTCTACCAAAGGATGCCTGAGCCGGGCATAAACCGGCAGCATTACATATTTCTCTACATCGCTTATAAAGCCGGGCTGCTTCGCTGGCGCAACCCGACTCTGATTCACCTCTACCAGCGACTTGGAGTGCGACAAACGAGTAGTGGTGTACACCAGCACCGGCGTATCGAATTCTTCACTGATGTCAAAGGCGCATGCCATAAGGTCATAGGCTTCCTGGCTATCACTGGGCTCCAGCATAGGCACCTTGGCAAGCCTGGCATAGTGGCGGCTATCCTGTTCGTTTTGGGAGCTATGTATTCCGGGGTCACCGGCACAAACCACCACCAGCCCGCCCTTGATTCCCGTTGTCGAGGCAGCCATAAAAGGGTCGGCCGCCACATTCAGCCCCACCTGCTTCATGGATACCAGTGTTCGAACCCCGGCATAGGCTGCTCCCAAACCCAGCTCCATAGCAACCTTCTCATTCGTTGACCACTCAGCATAGATATCGTCGAACTGAGCCAGTGTTTCGAGTATCTCGGTGCTCGGCGTCCCGGGATAGGCTGAGGCTACTGCTATGCCAGCATGATAGGCACCTAAAGCCAGGGCTTCGTTTCCAGACAGTAGTTTCTTCATTTTAGCCACACTTAACAAAAATGGAGCCAACGGTCAGATTCGAACTGACAACCGGCGATTAACAAATAGCCAGAATATTATGCCACCTGAAGCCTCTAGATGGCAAATCGTGCACTCGTTCAGGTGATTAGTGCCACCTTTGCTGACCATCGACTGTTTTCGCATGTAGTGCAGTCTTTTAAGGCTGCCTGGGTGGTTGATGGGCGTGGCACTCCTCGCAAAGACAGGGGAAGTTTCGACTATTGACTATCGACTATCGACTGTAGTGCAGTCTTTTAAGGCTGCCTGGGTGGTTGATGGACGTGGCACCAATTGTTATCTACCATGGCAGGGCTGAAGCCCTGCGCTACATGTTTATTATTTTGCTGATAGTGACACCATGTAAGCGTCACCCATCTATCTGAGCTAGAGCAATCGCGCATTGTGCTTTGAGAGCTAGGGCTGGTTTCGTATCTGGCGTGGCGTGTGGTGGTGGGGGGTGCTGAGCAGTTCGTTAGCAAAGTATTGGGTAGGATAGAGGTAGTATTGGCCGACGAGAGTTGGGCTGGTGGTGCTACTTCTTGTTGAAACCCTCTACTACCGCAATCTCTTCGGGCATGAGGTCGTAGAGTTGGTATACCATCTAGTCAATCTGGCGTTCGTACTCTTTGACCCTGGCTTGCTTGACAGCGTTGGTAAGGTAGTCTTCATCTTTGGTGATTTCGAGGATTTGGTCAACGAGGCCAAGTGCCTATTGACAACAAACGATATATTTGCTATTCTTATACTAGAATCACGATGGAAAGCCCCCTACGAGGTTCCGTCCTTGTGGGGTTCTTTTCTTTTGTACTCCAATCTTTGTCTAAGCTCGTTCATGTATGCGATTTGTTTCTGAGCCGCTTTGTTCAGTAGGCGGGAACATTTATGTCTATTCGGGGCGAGCACTCGTAGTAGCTTATCGGTTTTATGCAGGTAGTTGACCAAGCAGGCCAGGTCGCCGTCGCCGGTCACGATTACTGCCTGGTGATATTCCTTAAGGTCGACCATTGCCTGAAGGACCAATTCAGCATCACAGTTTCCTTTGACTTTGCCTTCTCTGTCCCTTAGTGTTGGCTTGAAAATCAGGATATACCCGGCTGACTGTAAGGACACGTACAAGTCATTATTACCATCAACAAAGCCAATAAAGTAGTACGCTCTACCGACGCCATATTTGTCGCTCAGGTAGACCCTGAATCTCTTGAAGTCAAGTCTCCATCCCAGCTCTTGTATAGACAAGTTGAGGTTCTGTCCATCTATGAATGCGTAATTCTGCTGTAGTTTCTTCATTTTAGCCACACTTAACAAAAATGGAGCCAACGGTCAGATTCGAACTGACGACCGGCGGTTTACGAAACCGCTGCTCTACCCCTGAGCTACGTTGGCATGTATAGCTGGGCTGCCCTGCCTTGACGTTCGTTTGACGCTCGAGGCACCCCTGACGGTAAGACTTCTCCGTGCTAACTTGGCAGCCCTGTATAGTTCCACGACCGCCATTCTTGGCGTCCGCTTATTTACCCTTTTTGATTACCTTTTTGACTTCCCTTAGCGTCTTATTCGGAGCTCGTCGGTGGATTTCTTTATCGGGGTTACCCTTGACGCCATGCTGGTGAACAATCTTTTCTCCCATTTTCCTCCTCCTGAGTCCAATTTTATTCTACCATACCTGTGTGTATCAAGCGGTCTTGAAGAAAGCCAGACGGCAGCACCTCGTCCAGTAGTGCCATAGCGTCCTCTTGCATGCCCTCTATTATATGGGAATAGGTATCCATCGTAAAGGCCACACTAGCATGGCCTAACGCCTCAGATATAACCTTTGGCTTCGCTCCACGTAGTAACATGAGGCTGGCGAAAGTATGCCTGAGATCGTGGAATCGCACCCTCCCCAGACCTGAGCTACCTTGGTGGCAGCAGCCAGGAGCGAATGAACCACTGGTTCTGCTTACTGAACACGCATAGTGAGGGCATAGCAAGGTAAACGAGGAGAGTGGTTCCACGGCCACTCTCCTCTCTTTGGTTATATATACCTGGGAACTGGTGGCTACTTGATTAACTTCCTTAACGTCCTGCCAGTATCTTTATCGGCTGCCAAAACAACGTCCTACCCTACTAACAGGACGTCGGGCGACCCGCCTACCTACCTTATGAGCCGTGCAGGTCTCGAACCTGCGACACCCTGATTAGTTCTGCCTCACAATAACTTGTGTATATTAAAAGGACGTGACCTGCATTCAACGCCATCAGCTTTAGCGATAAATACCGCCTCTTGTGAGGCCTCATCAGCCATAGCTCTTAAGGCATTCAAGTCAAACGTATAGTTCTGCGTGTGTATACGTTCTATTTCGATAGAGAGCCAATCATTAGGGCGAAAACGTTTACCATTATAATCTAATTGCAGTATTTCAACAGTTATCCTTTTGGTAGTAGAATAACTTACACCAAGAATGAGCCTACCATCTTTGGTAGTGATACTATTGTCATTAAATTCAAAAAGGAAATCCCCCTGCTCATTTTGTTCTTCAATTTGAGTACCTAAGTTTACACTTAGTAATTCCTTTATCCTATTGACTATCTCACCTCTCAACTGTGTCATAGTATTTTCCACCTTTATGCTAGGGCGAAAGACCTCACTTTCTAAGTATTCAGTTGGTAGAATTTCGGCTGGAGCATGGCGAATCAAATCGGAAAGCAGGCTCATACCGCTACAACCATATGACCAATCTATATAGCCATCAATCATCTTATTCAACAAGGCGTCATTGAATTCTGTTTTTACATTTTGAAGTTCACTAAACAACTTAGCCCACCTTCTATCTTTGTCTCTCAGTATATCCAACCCTTCGTATCGCTTATCTTGGATTTGTGCAAATCTATTGAATTTGTTGACAAACTTAACCAACTCATCAAGTGACCAATCCGTTGATAGTGTTGGTTTTACTTGGTCAAGAAGATTGTCTATTTGTGCCCGCTTTTTCCCCCTATTCTTGCTTAGTTTCTTGCCCCTTAGACCCTTTTCAATATCCTCCAAACCTGTATCCTTACCCATTGTACCTTCTATGTCATTAAGTAAGTCCAAAAATTCCTTTATACTATGTTTTCGATAGTATTGGTCTGCTGCTTTATCCTCTAGCTCCAACATGCGTTTGTGTATTCGTGTTAATATCACATCTGTTCTTTTTGTGACATCTTGAATTTGTTCCGATTTTATAACCCAAACCGCTACAGAAAACATAACTATGCCTAATGGCACTGTAATCCAATAAACCCACATAATATCAGGCATGGCTATTTCCCTACCTGATATTCTTTCTGCCAAACTCCACACTGAATCAATATATTGTGGCAGGCCAATAAAGACGATGCTAAGTATGGTGGTAAGCCATTTATGCCTTCTAATAAACTTCCACATACCCCTATTCTATCACACCCACACTTGCCTGTAAGTTACGTGAAGTATATAATCGTGAAACAAATGATCGATCAATTCTTAAGAATATACGAATTCATAATGTCGGAAATGGTACCCAAAGTTCCTGAAGGGCTACTAATAATTACGGGGATTGTTTTCCTTTTCTTAATTTGGTGGCTACCTAATCATATTGAGCGATTAAGGGAACACGGAGGGGAAGGTTGTAGTGCAGTTTTTGGGGCTGGCAGTGGTAGTGTAAAGGAAGCTTTGGAAAAAGCGTCTAGCACTCTGATATCAGCCTTCTCAGTATTATCCGCGGTTTTAGTTGCTGTTGTGGCCTTGCCTTTTTCTGAAATGAAAAGTACGTTATCAACTATCTTGACTACTATTACACTTATCATCTTTTCTATTGGGCTGATTCTCTCACTCTACCTATCTTTAATTAGACCGCTAAGTGGTACCGCGCCTACTCCCAAAAAAGTCTATTTGCTATTAAGATTGCTTCTTCTAGGCCTCGGATTTACGATGTTTACACTAGCATCAATCATCTAATTTCCATATCATAAGAACCAAGATTAACTATCGGGATATAGATAATACTAGTATTATGATCTCACTTGTCTACATACCCATAAGTGGCCAGGCTAGCCAGTAGAGAAATCCCCTTGTCTTGCCTATACTCTAGTAGCTTTACCGGCTGCCAAAACAACATCCTACTCTACTAACAGGATGTCGGAAAGAGCCATGGGATGTTGTTAGATTAATTATTAAGCAAATAAGCTACCTAGTTGGTCTACTGGAACTACTGAAAAGGAATCACATTCTCGAACTAAGTCTTTATTTATTTTTTCCTCTTGTAGTCTGAATAAACTGATATTAGAGCCCATCGATTTTAATGTCTGGCAAAGTGGGACGAAATCATAATCGTTTGTATAAATGAATAATCGGTCTAACCTACCATAACTAGCCAGTTGTAAAGCATCGCAACAAATTTGTGTGTCTACAGCTTTTTCAGATTTATTTAATCGTTCTAAAACATAATTAGGCGGACTATGTCTCGAAATCCAGCTATTAATAGCGGATCCTCCTCTTATTCTTTTCCCGCAGTATTTCATTTGTATATCCTCTACCTCTCCAGGTTTATGAAAAAGTGGAATAATAATGTTGTCATCTATCCTATTCTCATGAATAACAAAATAAACAACAAAGCGCTTGTATGCACCAGAGTGTAAAGACATCAATCTTTGTCCGAAAAACATTCGAGTAAACTTGATGATATCAAGCTTTTTGGATGCTAACTCTTTTTCTGATTTTTTGATTGCTATGACGTCTGTGATTAGAGAAGATCCATCGACAAAGAAGTAATTGTTCTTAGCCATAAATTCCTCCTTTCGGGTAAATAAGCCTAACGATTCATTTTACATCTTTTAGGTGAAATACTCACTCTCTCTTTTCCTAACGGCAAATCGTACGTGCAAGGAATTATGACCTGCCCCCCCAATAGTCCAGTTGTAGTGTTAGACTATGGATTGAGAAAAGGGGAACAAATGTTCAGGAAAACCTACACTCCTGAACAAATCATTAATAAATGGAACTTTTCGTCAAAATGTGTAGTCAGCAACAACTAAACACTTCATAGGCTCACGCTCAAGCCGTAGCTGGTATTTTTGACGTTAATTTTGACTCCGAATCAAACTGCACTGGTCGTCACTAAAAGGCACTCCAGCTACGAAATGGTCGGACGTAACTGCCCCGATTCGTATCTGACGACACAGGTCGTCACGCCTAGTCATCAACCTGGTAAATAAAGAGAGGGGAGGCTCGACGCTTCCCCTCTCTTGACTTTGTCGGTGTGGTGACGTCCGTGTGCGACCACACCAGATGACGGCTGACCACACCTAACCACAGCCGTTGGAGAGCGTTTGGCGGCTTCGCACGATTGAGGACTGGCTGTTACGAAACCGCTGCTCTACCCCTGAGCTACGTTGGCACGAAATTAGTATAGCCGATGACAAAAATTCTGACAAACGGTGTGCTGGTTCAGGTGCGCAGGGGCATCTCCCTGCTGTTTCAAGGCCGTAAAACGCTACCAATGTCTCCCCCCTATTTCATCACCGCAAGGTATGCGGTGCCATTCCTGTGGAGACTCTTGTTGAGGTTGCTTTGCCTATGGCAAATCAAAATGGGGACTGTTTCTTTTTCAGGGTTTCGATTAAATCGTCCAGGGGTATCGCCGCCAGGGTCAACGTGTGAAGGCCTCCTCTGGCACTTAAATGTATTGCCAGCTTGGCTGCGACCTCATCGCTTGGTGCCTCGAGGATATTGACGAAATCATACTGCCCCAAAAGGGCATACTGCGCCAGTATTTTGACTCCCATGTACTCTACTTCCTTGTTAACCTCCTTGAGCCACTCAGGATAATCTTCCATTTTTTTCCTGCCCTCATCCGTAAGGGTCGTCAACGTAAGATATATAGGCATGGCTACCTCCTCTCAGTCGGGTTTGCCAGCATTGTGGCATCTATCACTGCCCCAGCAGTCCTCTTGTATTGTATGGTAATTCTAAACTCACGAATTGTCAATCGGCCAGGCAGGTAGTTGGGCTGATAGGCTTAAGGTGTGGCTAAGTCGGGCAAAAAGGTGGCAATCTGAGGGAAAGCCATCAGTATGCCAACAGCGACGAGCAAAGCTCCAAGGAAGGGCAATACTCCTTTGAATATAGTTTCCAGCGGAACATCCTTGGCAATTCCCTTGATGACATACACATTCACTCCTACAGGTGGTGTGATTACTCCCATCTCCGTCACCAATACTATTATCACTCCGAACCATATCGGGTCGAAGCCCAGAGCCAGAACCACCGGATAGAAGATGGGAATAGTAAGGGTAATCAAAGCCAGGGCATCCATAAAACAGCCGCCCAACAGGTAAATGAGGACTATGACTCCCATAATAGCTGCAGTAGGAAGAGGAAGACCAACCACCCAGTCAGCTAAAACAAGGGGAATCTTGGTCACAGCCATGAAGTGACCGAAAATGATAGCCCCGGTAACGATAACCATGACCATGCAGGTTATCCGCAAGGCGTCTTTAACCGCATCTAGGAATCCCTGCCAGGTAAGCTGTCGCCTGGCCAGTCCGATGAGCAAAGCGCCCGCAGCGCCAGCCCCACCGGCCTGCGTCGGGCTAAACCAACCGAGGAAGAGCCCTCCTATCACAAAGATAAACAGGAGCAGCATTTCGCTAATCCCTACAAGCCCGCTTAACTTCTCATTCCAGCTGGTTACTTCTCCTATTGGGGCAAGGCTGGGATTGCGCCAGCAGAGAAGCGCTACCACAAGGGTAAAAAGGCCAGCAAGAAGCAGACCGGGGAAAACACCAGCCACGAAAAGCTTTCCTATGGACTGCTCGGTCATTATCCCATAGATAATGAAGATGGTACTTGGAGGAATAAGTATACCCAGACTGCCGGCTGCAGCAACACAGCCGGTGGCCAGTGAGTCGGCATAGTCATATCTCTTCATCTCGGGCAGAGACACTCTCCCCATGGCGGCGGCAGTAGCATTAGTTGACCCACACATGGCAGCGAAACCAGCACAGCCGGCAACGGTAGCCATAGCTAAACCGCCGCGCATTCTTCCCAGCAGCAGATAGCCGGCATCGTAAAGCCTCCGGCTCATCCCCGAGGCAAAGGCAATAGAGCCCATGAACACGAACATGGGGATAACAGTGAGGGAATAAGAGGAGAAATTGTAGAAGACATCCCGGGCAATAATGCTAAGCCCTGCTGGAAGCGAAACCAGATAACTGAAGCCAATAAAGCCAACAAAGGCCATGGCAAAGCCGATTGGCATTCCAAGGAGGAAAACGGCAATCAGAACGACGATACCTATGAGACCAACGACTATTGGACTCATTTCTTCGCCGCTCTAGTCAGTATCTTGAGGTACTGCACCAGCAGCACCAGAAAGACAGAGATAGAACAGAAGGCTATTCCATAGATAAAGGGATAAAAGGGTATCCCCTGGGTCATAGAGACCTCTCCGCTGACCTGGAGGCCATGCCCAAAGTCGTAACTTCTCCAGGCAAGCAATGCAAACAATACCATACCTAAAGGGTAAACGAAGCTGGCTATAGCCATCCGGGCTCTTTGGGGAAGGCGTGCTACCAGAAACTCCACCTCAATATGCCCACGCACAACTTGAGTGTAAGCTACTGCGAAGGCAGTCACTACCACCCCTAAAAAGCCCACTATCTCGATTCCACCTGGGATAGGCCATTTGAACAGCTTGGCTCCGATTATGTCAGCTACAATCAAGGCTAACATAGCTATCAAGCCGGCACCCGCCACCCAGTTAAGCCAGTTGCTCAGTGAATTAACAAATTTTTCGAGTCTATCCATTTTGCCTGACGCCGTGCCTCAAAGTCATTTTTCGGGGGTGCCCGAAATTCAACACCTTATCACTTCAAGCACCCCCGCAAGTTTAGTACAGTTTATCGAAACCTTTCTCTTTACTTCACCAGCTCATCCTCTACCCACTCTACGCAGGACTCCTCCGTCGGCGTCCTCTCACTCCAGTACTTCGACCGCTCGACCAGGTATTCCTGGTAATCGGCTGCAGGCAACCCCATGGCTGTCTTTTCCTCTATATACTTGTCTACCAGCGGCCTGGTGGCTTCCACCCATCTTGCCATTTCCTCCGGCGATAGTTCAATCAACTCTCTGCCTTCATCCATACTCAGAAAATAGTCTATTCCAACCTTATCATAATAAGTCCAAACCCTGGCATGTTTCTCTATCCATTCCTCGCTGACCTCAGTAAAAATCTTCTTTATGTTTCCAGGCAAGCTATCCCATTTAGCCTTATTCATAACAACGAACATGTTAGCCGTGTAGCCGAGGTCATAGCAGCCGGTAACATACTTTACAACCTCGGCTTGTTTCCATCCTTTCAACACCTCGCGGGGAGTAAAGCTGCCATCTATCGTACCCTTGGACATAAGCTCATAGGCCTCTCCCTGGGATGCGCCGTACCCCTCAGCCCCAAGAGCTTCCATTATTTTGGCACCCACACCTGTAGACCTTATCACCAACCCCTTGAGGTCCTCCATCTTACGCACTGGATTCTGTGTAGTGAAAACAACGCCCGGGCCATGGGCATGGAAGTAAAGCACGTGCACATCATCAAATTCGGCAGGCTGGAACTCTTCATAAAAGTCGTTGGCTACCTTTGTAGCTACCCATCCGCTAGGGTAAGCATGAGGCATGTCAATTAACTCGCTGGCAGGAAATCGACCCATGGTATAGGCCAGAACCGACATGCCGATGTCTGAGATGCCCTCAACCACCCCATCATAGGTACCGGCCGCAGGGACGAGCGAACCTCCAGGGTAGTAGGTAATCTCTACTCTGCCATTGGTGCGCGTCTCTATTTCATCTATCCACTTCTCAACCAGTATCGAGTGCAAATGTGTAGGCGGGAAGAAATTACTGTAGTTTAGTTCTATAACTTCAGGTGTAGAGGCCGGCGCACAGGCACCGGACATAGGCATCACGATTAGCACGAGACCCAGGAAACCAAAGAGCATTTTCTGTTTCATTTTATTCCTCCTCAAGATTTATTAAGAATCATGGTCGTCCTGCCCCAAATCTTACCATAATATCAACCACCTTTCGATAACCAACGATATACACCAAGAATAGAAGCTTTGCCCCTTCATCTTAGCGACGCCGTTAAAGAGACAATATAGAACTTGCTTCACCTCTTGTCAACTGTGGCTATTAGCTCCAAGGTAGAATAATGCCTTAATCCGCAAATAGTTGACACCATCAGGCAAGCCAGCTAAAATTTATGCTTGTTGACTGCTTGCGTTTAGTAATCAAGCAGGCAACTAATTATAATTAAGGAAGGGGTGATATTGCGTGCTTGAAGTAAAGCTTGCAGAAGGAGAAGGCTTTGATAGTTTGCTGCGGCGGTTTTCCAAGAAGGTTCAACAGGCAGGCATAATTAGCGAAGTCCGCCGCCGTGGATTTTACGAAAAGCCCAGCATAAAGCGAAAGCGGAAGGAAGCGGCAAAACGGCGGAAGAGTTCCAGAAGCAGGCCAGAGACATTTGCCAGAACCAGAAGCAGTTCAGAGACATTTAGAAGATGACTTTAGCTCAAAAAATCAGAGGTGACCTCAATGAGGCAATCAGGCAAAAGGACAAAGTACGATGTTCAGTGCTTCGCCTGGCTTTAGCCAGTATAAAGAATGCCGAAATTGCCCAGCAGCAGACTTTAGACGAGGCTGGCATACTGGATGTTATAGATAAGGAAGCCAAGCAGCGGCGTGAGAGTATCGAGGCTTTCGAACAGGGTAACCGCCAGGACTTAGTAGCGCAAGAGAAGGCAGAGCTGGATATCCTTTTAGAGTATCTCCCCGCGCAGATGAGCCACGACGAGATTGTGGATGCAGCCCGCAAGGTGATCAACGAGATAGGGGCAACAGGCCCAAATGACAAGGGCAAGGTTATGTCTCAGCTTATGCCACAACTGAAGGGGAAAGCTCAAGGGGAAGAAGTGAACGCTGTCGTCTCAGAGCTTTTGAGCAGTAACTAAATACTGAAGTGCTACCATTTCGCCCTTTTTAATCAAGATAGTATTCAGCGGCAGAAACCGCTGCTTATCTTTTAGAAGGAGTCAACTTGGCTGAAATCTGTCCTTTTTCAGGTATACGATACAATCAAGAAGTCGTTGAAGATTTAGCATCAGTTATCTGCCCACCTTATGACATCGTCTCTCCCGAAGAGCAGAAGGCTTACTATCAGAAAAGTGATTACAATGTCGTCCGTCTTGAGCACGGGATGGAGTCGCCCGAGGATACTGAGGCCGATAACAAACATAGCCAAGCTAGCATCACCTTCAACCAGTGGCTAAAAGCTGGCATCCTGCAGGCCGACCCTGTACCCTCTTTTTATATTCACGAACATACCTTCATCTACCAAAACACCCGAAAAAGGCGCCTGGGGCTGATAGCCTGTGTCAGGTTGGAGCCATGGGAGAATAAGGTTGTGTTTCCCCATGAAAATACAGTACCGGGGATTAAAAGTGACCGCTTGGAGTTGATGCGAGCCTGCGCTGCCAACTTCAGTCCACTCTTCGGTCTTTATGAAGACCCGGGGCAAAGAGTCGCCAAGTTATTGATTTCGCAGGCAAAGCGTAAGCCGCTAATTGATTTTACTGAAGGTGGTGAAACGCACAAGCTCTGGATATCTAGCGAACCTGAATTCGTTCAAAGAATCAGTCACTTCCTGGCTCCCAAGCCAATCTATATCGCCGATGGACATCATCGCTACGAGACAGCACTAGCCTACCGGGATGAGATACAGCAAAGCACATCATTGCGCAATAGTGACGCAGCTTTCAACTTTGTCATGATGACGCTGGTGTCCTTCTCTGACGCCGGACTTATTGCTCTGCCTGTCCACCGCCTGGTGCGTGGTATACCCTCTCAAACTCTAGCTGGATTCAGAAACCAGTTAGCAACTTTCTTTGACATAGATTTACTCCCCTTGGATGAAACCGGGCTGCCTGAGGTGAGAGGAGCAACTACAAGTGTTTTGGGGTTGGAGCCAGGAAGCCTTACAACTCTGAGACTACGCCAGTCTGTATCCCTCAAGAATATAATGCCCGAGGGCCACTCCGAGGCTTACAAGAAGCTGAATGTTAGCATTGTCCAGCATTTGATTATGGAGAATTTGCTGGGCTCCTCAGGCAAAACTGATGGTATTGCCTACACCCCTGATGCTGAACAAGCCCGACGACAGGTAGAAAGTGATGAATACCAACTGGCTTTTCTACTGAACCCTATTCCAGCGACAACAATCAAGGCAATCGCCAATGCCAACGACAGGATGCCAGGAAAATCAACTTACTTCTACCCCAAACTGCCCACCGGCCTGGTCATCAACCGCCTGGAAGGAACATTATAAGACTGAGGATTCCAATAAAATCAGGAGAAAATCACCAGGCTGCGCATCTCTCTTAGCTGCCCTAGGCAGAATTGACAATTCTTAGTGCTCAGTCCATGCTCCCTAAGTTCTTTTGTTTGGTTTTACGCCGTAAAGTGTCATGCTCCTAACCGAACTGCCAATCTTTCTCAGCTCTTCCCCAGAAACACCCAGGCCACTGGCCAGCCCCTGCGCCGTCGGGTCGCTCGCCATGCAGTCCAGTGGAAAAGATGTCTCTTCAATTATGCTCACCTCTTGAAATCCCGAATTTTTCACAGCTTCAATATATTCATCTCTCGTTATGGCACCAGAAAGACAACCTATGTAGGCAGTAACCGAGTTCTTAATTAAATCTGGAAGTTCGTTTACTAAAACTATGTCTGAGACCATCAATCGTCCACCGGCTTTCAGTACCCTGAATGCTTCTTCAAAGACTCTCCCCTTATCCGGCGATAGGTTTATGACGCAATTTGAGATAATTATATCTACATAATTATCGGCTACAGGCAGGTTTTCAATCTCACCTAGCCTGAACTCCACATTTTCATAGTTGCCTTTCTGCGCGTTTTCTCTGGCTTTTTCAACCATCTCCGGAGTCATATCCACCCCGATTACCCTGCCGTTTCTGCCGACTTTGTTGGCCGCCAGGAAGCAGTCGAACCCGGCACCTGAGCCAAGGTCAAGGACAATCTCACCCTCTTTCAATAAAGCAAGCGCTACTGGATTGCCACAGCCAAGACCTAAGTTAGCACCTTCAGGAACTGACTGCAGTCCTTCATCAGTGTATCCTGCTTTTTTACCGATTTCTGCAGCCATATTGGTTACGCCACAGCAAGAACTGCTCGGCATACAGCAGGAATTTTCTCTTTTAGCAACCTGGGCATAGCCTTCCCTTACAACTTTTCTAACTTCTTCTTTCTTCATTTTTATTACCTCCCATCTTATTCAAATTTTACTCAAAGTTCAAGCGTTACTGGAAATACCTTCGCTGAAAGTAAAGAGCTACATTGCCCTGATTAATGGCAACAGCTTATGTTAATAGTCAGATAGCCTTCGGCTTTATTGCCTTTATCATCAGTTACTATGACTGTGATAAGGGCATTTCCATACTCGCCGAAGGTGCGGAAAACGACGTGGCCCCCCTCGCCTTCAATCTTACCGATGGTGGCCAGCCAAGAATAATTCAGTTCATCACCCTCGGGGTCTGAGGCATCACACACGATATAGTATGTTTTCCAGCGGGATGCTTCTATTCCATTGCTGCAATCCTGACACCTCATACTGTTAACAACTGGCGGGCGATTGGGCTCAATGGTCACAATAATTTTTGCTGAACTAGTAGTCCTATCACCTTTCCCATCGCTTACCACCACCGTGACGGTGTAAACACCAGTAGTACCAGGAGCAATCCAGATGGCACTATCTCCCTCTCCTTGAATCTGCCCTCCCGTGGCTGACCATTCATAACTTAGGACATCGCCGCTGTCGCTGGTAGCCACACATAAAATCGGGGAGCTGCTTGATGGTGCAACCTGCTTCGGAGCTTTTAGGTCATGAATAACTGGTGCCGTACCCTCTGGCTCGGGGGATTGCGGCGTCACAGGATACGTTGTGCAGGCACCAGGGAGAATTAATAGAATGGCCAGGAGGGTTAAAAGAATTGCCGCCTGGGGCCGGCAACAGAGCCGAACTAGCTTCATTTTCATTGCTCCTCCTGTTTGGACTCGGGGCCAGGCGAGCGCACCTCTTCTTTGTAGACGCTGCCATCGCTGTTTCTTAACATCAATACTTCCAAACTTCCAGTCTCCGTGTCTCGTTCATCGTGCAGTGCGATTTCAACCTTGGCTGATAGCCGTTTCCTGCTGACCGAAATACTTTCGTTTAAAATAGAGAGCTACATTTACCAAACTTACCAGGACTGGCACTTCGACCAGCGGCCCAATAACTGCAGCAAAGGCTTGCCCAGAGCCTATGCCAAACACGGCTACGGCCACTGCAATAGCCAGTTCAAAATTATTGCTGGCAGCAGTGAAGGCAATGGTCGCTGTCTTAGAATAGTCGGCCCCTATCTTCTTACCCATGTAGAACGAAACTAAGAACATCAACACAAAGTAGATCAGGAGTGGAATCGCAATACGAACGACATCCAGTGGTAACTCAACAATTATCTCGCCCTTGAGGGAAAACATAACCACGATGGTGAAGAGGAGAGCGGCCAGGGTGATCGGGCTTATCTTGGGGATGAATTTGCTCTCGTACCACTCTCGTCCCTTCGCTTTGACGAGAGTGAATCGGGTAATCATACCGCCAAAGAACGGTATCCCTAGGTAAATGAACACACTCTGAGCTATTTGGCCGATGGTCACATCTACTGCTGACCCTTGCAGGCCAAACCACGCTGGCAAGACTGTTATGAATACATAGGCATAAACCGAGTAGAAGAGTATCTGGAAGATCGAGTTGAAAGCTACCAGGCCCGCGGCGTACTCGTTATCCCCTTTAGCTAGTTCATTCCACACGATGACCATGGCAATGCATCTAGCCAAGCCTATCATGATTAGGCCGACCATATAATCGGGGTAATCGTGCAAGAAGAGGATAGCTAACAGGAACATCAGTATCGGGCCGATCAGCCAGTTCTGTATCAGAGAAAGTCCGAGTATTCTCCAGTTGCGAAATACGCCGGGCAATTCCTCATACCTTACTTTGGCCAGCGGCGGGTACATCATAAGGATAAGGCCGACAGCTATGGGTATGGAAGTGGTGTCCACCTGGAACCGGGTAATGAAATCGGCCACAGCGGGCACGAAATAGCCTAGCCCTACCCCGAGGAACATGGCTAAGAATATCCAGAGTGTCAGGAACCGGTCAATTATGGAGAGTCTTCCAGCTACAATCTTCGGCTCAGCGCTTTCCATATTTGTTTCTCCTCATTCCAAATAATCTTCCTGGAGAACATAAGCACCTGACAGCTTGAATTTAAACATCAACAATTTGAAATCTTTATTCCCTCTTCAAAAGAAGTTAACCATTAATTAGATTCACCACCTATGGGCAGCAGCCTAGAGGGGGCTGCTCTCTTATTCCTTGTGGTGGATTCAGACTTATATTACTTTCTTCAACTGTGAAGCTCCTCCCGTCTGGCAGTGTTAGCGTTACTTCTAAGATGCCACGTTCGCCAAGGACAGGCGTGTAGTCGTTATATTCCAAACGTATCCTGGCTAGCAGGTCCTCCGTGTAGTCTTTCTTCGTTACATAGATATCACTCCACTCTTGAATAAGCTTACCTTTTTCCTCCTTTGAGGCATCCGGCTGTGACCAAAGCCTGGCGTTGAGGCTGCCTTCAGCCTTAACCATGAAACCATCTACATCCTGCGGCCTTATTACGAACTGTACGCCATCTGGCTCGGGGTCGTTATCCCAGTTCACTCCTCCTGATACAATAAAGCCGACTGCCTCGATATCCACCGGAGTATGAGCGCAGCCTGGAGCCACAACCGCCACGGCAAAGCATACTAGCGTTAGCAATGCAATGCTCAATTCTCTTCCTCTCAGACACTTAGGATTGTATCCATAGTACCACGTAATATATGCCAACCCCTATAAAGACGATGGAAACTACTATGCGAATTATTTTCTCGGCACGGGTAATTGCATTGAACCAGGCAGAGACTCCAGCTACACCAAAAGATAGGAGCGTGCCGAATATCAAGACCGGCAGCCCCGTGCCAATGGCAAACACTGCAGGCAGTGCCACGCCACCAGTAGACTTGAGAGCCACAGGTATCAATACACCAAAGTACAAGATGGCGCTGTAAGGGCAAAAAGCCAGTGCAAAAATAACACCCAGGAAGAATCCTCCTATCATCCCCCAGTCGGCAACTTTGCCTCCCAGCGAGGCTAGTCTCCCACCTCCCTGGCCAAAAGAAAGCCTGTCGATACTTAGCATAACCAGTCCTACTACTATCAAAATTGGTCCTAAGATTTGTTCACCAAAATCCTGAACAACTGAGGAGACCCAGGGGATTTCTAGACCAATCACAATGATAAGGATACCGATGGCAGAATAGGAAAACATGCGCCCGAACGTATAAAGCGTAGCAGTCATAACAGCATACTTGCGGTCTGTCATGTTGCGGCTGATGTAGGCTAAAGCGGCAATGTTGGTTGCCAAAGGACAGGGACTGACAGCCGTAATTAGCCCCAGGAACAGCGCTGAGAGGACCGGGACGTTGAGGGTGCCCAGAACACTATTTAAGTCCATTACTGCACTTCCTCAAGGCTTTGTTCAATAAGGTTCTTGACTGCCTGGTCAAAGCCCTCTTTATCGCTTCTGCAATTCCAAGACCAAATCTCCTCTATATTTTTGATATGGTCAGTGCCACCCCTTACGGTATTGATAAATAGCTGTGGCCCAAAAGCGCTATACTTGTTGACGATAGCAGCATTCTCCTTGTCCCCCAGGTTCAATACCTCAAGGGTCAACTTGCCGCTATCTACCTCATCCTGGAAATATGTCTTCACGACGTGGCGAATCCGTTCCTCGAAACACAAGCAGGTCACGCAGCGAAGAGGACGGTGGAAATAGACAACATCTACCCTGTCAGGTGTAGTTGTTGCTTCGGATGGCTCTGAAGGCTGCTCTGCCGGCGGAGTAACCGCAGGTGGTGCCGAAGGCTCTTCAGTTGGCGGAGTGGCTGCAGGCGACGGGTTTCCGCAAGCACTCAGCAATCCAACTGCTAGGATGACAATGAGTAAAGGGAAATACATCTTGGCCTTAATCAATATGTTCACGTCGTTTCATAACCTCCTCGTATTGTGAGTTCGCTGTAGCTCGACAGGCATCACGATATAGCTGCGCAAAGGAGCTTCGGATACCTCTATTTTCCTCAAGAGCCTTTGACTCGCTCTTCTTTGTCCAGGGCATTTACGATTAGCTGGGTGACCTCATTTTTACCAAGCACCTGGCCACTACTAACCACCTGCTCATTGATTACCAGCCCCGGCGTGGTCAGGATAGGATATTCCAGCATTTTCTTCATGTCTTTAATCTCCTCAACAGTGGCATTAATCTGGAGCTCACTCACCACTTCCCTGACCGTCTTTTCCAGAGCATGACACCTAGCGCAGCCTGGACCCAATATTTTGATATTCATCGGACACCTCCTTTTTCATTGAATCACTAATCCAAAAATGTAGCCGGTAAATGTAGCCATCACTACTACCAGAGCAATATAAACTAAGGTTTTTTGAGTTCCCATAATGCTGCGGATAACAAGCATATTGGGAAGGGAGAGTGCCGGTCCTGCGAGGAGCAAAGCTAGCGCAGGTCCTTTGCCCATACCTAAGTCCATAAAGGCTCTTATAACAGGAACCTCGGTAAGCGTGGCAAAATACATCAGGGCTCCGAGGAAAGAAGCTACGAAGTTAGCCTGTAAGCTATTTCCACCGACAACACTAGAGACCACTGACTGAGGGACAGCTACTTTCAGTATCCCAGCAGCGAAAACTCCCACCAAAAGCCAGGGGACTATAAGACGCACAAAGTGCGCTGTCTCCTTCATCCACTGCTTAAACTCACCTATGGTAAACCAGCGCCATAAGACAATACCCAGGGCAATTAGCAATATGCCTGTCACTATCCACTGCTTAGAGGCAGCGAAGACCAGTATGCCTACCAAGATGCTGAAAAAGATTATCTGTTTCCATACAGGCATCTCCTCAGGATCAGCTACTAGCGTGGCGAAGGCAGCAGCATCAGTTTCAGACTCTTCTTTCCGATAAATGGCAGCCATAATAAGGCCAATGACGATGGAAAACAAAATGGCTCCAACGACCCGCCCAAGCCCCAAGTCGTAGCCAAGAAGTCTCGCTGAATACACAATGGCCAAGATGTTAATAGCTGGCCCAGAGTAAAGAAAGGCGATAGCAGGTCCCAGACCAGCTCCCCTTTTATATATGCCTCCAAACAATGGCAATACAGTGCAAGAGCAGACTGCTAGAATAGTGCCTGAAACCGAAGCTACACTATAAGAAAGAACCTTCTTTGCCTTAGGACCAAAATATTTCAATATCGCCGTCTGCGAGATGAAAACGGCAATTGCTCCGGCTATGAAAAAGGCAGGGACCAGGCAGGTGAGAACATGCAGCGATAAATACTCCACCAGGGCGTCAAGCCCTCCTTGAACCAGCCGTAAAACAATCTCCATTAATCTCCCTTGAGTAAATCCCTAAATGTGAATTTACGTATATAATGGCGCATAAAAAAATTAGGCTGATGGTCTACGCGCACAACTTGGCCCCATCCTCTCAGCACTCTTCAACCGTTGCCTGTCTAGCAAAGCTGTTTCGTTACCTTCTAGTGCTTTTCTAACGGCTTCAATCATGTCCACGGAGTATTCCTTTAAGCCTTCTTTATCTATTGAATATAGAGACCAAAGTCCGTCATGCCTGAGTTTCAGGAATCCGGCATCATAAAGAGCCCTCAGGTTGCGAGAGGCGCGGGCCTGGGAAATCTCCAGGGCCTGCATGACCTCACACACACAGCACTCTCGTTCCATAAGCACATTCAACATCCTCAGCCTGGTCTCATCTGATAGGGCTTTAAAAGCCTTAACCATCTCTCGCATCTTTACATCCCACCCTCAAGACTAAATACGTAATTACGCATGTAGGAATATAATATCATGGAGACATTCCCCTTGTCAAGACCCATTAGGCTGGCTTCTTATGCAGTAGCAGAGCCGGTTTTACAGCTTCACGAGCTTGGCGGTATAGACATCATCAAGGGCCAGGATTTCCTGCCTTTGCTCCTCGGGAAGAGGCTCATCCAGGGCCAGAATCATGAGTGCCTCTCCTCTGGGCTGGAGCCGTGCCAACTGCATGGAGCTGATATTGATATCCACCTTGCCCGTGATATTACCCGCAGCACCGATAAGGCCAGGGCAGTCGCGATGGTCACTGAACAGGAAATAACCACCGGTGGGTATAATATCCAACCAGAAATTGTTTACCCTGACGATATGAGTTTCTCCACGCAGTACGGTGCCAGCGACTGCAGTGACTCCAACATCGGTGGCAGCTTCTAAAGTAAGCAGGCTAGCATAGTTCTCGCATGCGGTCTCTTTCTGCTCAACAATCTTCATACCTCGCTGGGCAGCGATAAAGCCAGCGTTGACTAAATTAACTCTTTCCTCAGTTATTCCTTCCAGCAGACCGCCGATAACAGAGGCTTTTATGGCACTGGTATCATAATTAGCAATTTCACCGCTGTATTTAATATGGATGCTTTTTATTTGCCCTTCCATCAACTGCCTGGCTAAACTTCCCAGAGTTGAAGCCACCCCCGTAAATGGGGCCAGCACAGACAAAACTTCAGCCGGAATATGAGGGGCATTCACAGCATACTTAGCAGGCTGCCCTTTCAACACAGCCAAGACCTGCTCGGCAATATCCAGGGCAATACCGGTTTGAGCCTCGGCAGTGGAAGCTCCAAGGTGAGGGGTGACAATAATCTTGTCACTTTTGAAAAGTATGCTGTCGGTCACCGGCTCATTAGCAAAAACGTCGATAGCAGCACCAGCCACCCTCCCTGCCTCAACCGCTTTAAACAAGGCTTCTTCATCGATGAGCCCACCGCGAGCACAGTTGACGATACGCACTGTTGGTTTTACTTTGTTCAGCGCCTTGGCACCAATCAGTCCCTTAGTAGCTGAAGTCAATGGCAGATGAAGGGTAATAAAATCAGATTCCTTAAGTAATTGCTCCATGGAAACCGACTCTACCCCCAAATTGCGAGCATAATCAGGAGATATAAAGGGGTCATAGCCAATAAGGCGCATCTCAAAAGCCTGAGCTCGCCGGGCAACCTCAGAGCCGACATTGCCCAGACCAACAATGCCCAGGGTCTTACTTCTAAGCTCGATGCCAACATAGTCACTCCGCTGCCAGAAACCTGATTTGAGCCGAGCATTAGCCTGCGGAATATGACGGGCTAAAGCCATCATCAAGGCGATGCTATGTTCGGCAGCCGATATAGTATTGCCCGTGGGAGCATTGACTACCACTATGCCCTGTCGGGTAGCTGCCTCAACATCAATATTATCCAAGCCAACGCCAGCCCGGGCAATAACCTGAAGTTTTTTACCAGCCTGAATAACATCAGCGGTGGCTAGAGTTTCACTGCGTACTATTAAGGCTTCGTAATCGCCAATTATGTTCTTAAGCTCTTCAGGCTTAAGCTTAAGCCTGACATCGACTTCGACCTCGGCTTTCAAAGCCTCTACTCCTTCCCCGGCTACAGGGTCAGCAACTAGAACTTTCATAGCAAGCACCCTCTTCTCAGTTTATTTAAGCTTATGAACTCGCCTGAGGTAAAACTTTAGCTAGAATCTCCAGCACTTCCTTGATATCGTCTTCTGTGACCCACCCCAGGTGGCCGATGCGGAAAATTTTTCCGGCAAGCTTGCCCTGTCCACCAGCCAGAACTACATTATGTTCGTCTCTGAGTATTTGAAGCAATTTAGGCACATCGAGTTTTTCCGGAGCTTTAACCGCAGTTACAGTATTGGAAGCATACTTCTCTTCTTCAGGAAACAGAGACAATCCGAGTGATTTCACCCCGCTTCGGGCTAAGTCAGCTACCCTGGCATGGCGGGCAAAGATATTCGGCAAGCCTTCAGCCAACATCATATCCAGGGCGACAGCTAAGCCAAAGAAAACTGAAACGGCCGGCGTCCACGGCGTCTGTCCCTTCTCTAAATAGCTCTTGGCTTTGGTGAAATCCCAATAAAACCTGGGCATCTTAGCTTTGGCATGAGCTTGCCACCCCTTCTCGCTGATGCTAACCATAGCCAGCCCCGGCGGCACCATCCAGCCTTTTTGAGAGCCAGAAACCACCACGTCACACTTCCAGGCATCAACTGGCAGGTCAATAGAGCCGAGCCCACTTATAGCATCAACCAGGAGAAGCTTGTCGAACTCTTTAACAATGGCACTGATAGACTTCAGGTCATTGGTAACGCCGGTGGAAGTCTCATTATGCGTCACCAACACTGCGCTGATTCCACCATTAGCCTTCAAAGCCCGGCGCACGGCTTCCGGGTCGGCTGGCTTACCCCACTCGAAATCAAGGCGTTTCACCTCGGCGCCGTATGCCTTGGCAATATCAGCAAATCGCTCACCAAAGGCGCCAATAGAAACAGACAAGACCTTGTCGCCAGGTGACAAAGTATTGACAATAACTGCCTCCATGCCACCAGTACCCGAGCCCGTCAGCAGGAAAACATCATTTTGGGTTTGAAATACGGTTTTTAGCTTGGCTGTTACATCCTGAATAATCTCACCGAATTCCTTGCCCCGGTGGTTTATCATCTGCCGACCTATGGCTTTTAAAATCTCCGGTGGACAGGGGGTGGGGCCAGGTATTCTTAATTGCTGCATGCCATACCTCCATTTTTAATAAACAGCTCAACTACTGCCGGCAATTTTCGCAAAGCGCCGTTTACCTACCTTGATTATACTACCTGGTTTAAGCGTTGACACATCTATATCCTCAGTTACAGGCTTACCATCTACTTCAATAGCCCCTTGCGCTAAGAGACGTCTTGCTTCTGAACGGCTCTTTGTGAGTCCGACCTTAGTTAGTTCAGCCGTAATGGTCGGGGGTATTCCTGTAATAGATACTGTAGCCGTTGGAACTTTAATCGTTACCCCCCCTTCCGGAGCCTCCCTTTTCTGAAACACCTTAGCAAAATATCCCTCTGCTTCACGAGCAGCTCGAGCTCCGTGAAATTGAGCCACGATTTCGTAAGCCAATCGCTTTTTAACAACCATCGGGTTAACCGACTGGCTTGCCATTTGCTCCTTGAATTCGGCGATTTCCTCGTCTGGGACATCGGTTACCAGCTCAAGATAGTCAATAATAAGGCCATCAGGAATTGACATAGCCTTGCCGTACATCTCCTCTGGCGGTTCATCAACACCTATGTAATTGCCCAGGCTCTTGCTCATTTTCTGGCTGCCATCAGTGCCGACAAGAAGAGGGACAAGAAACACCTGCTGCGGTCGTTGCCCCATCGTCTGCTGCAGTTCCCGGCCAACAAGGCAATTGAATTTCTGGTCGGTACCGCCGAACTCGACATCAGCCTCTATAGCCACCGAATCATAGGCCTGGAGCAAAGGATAAAGCAGCTCGGTGAGAGCAATAGGGCGCCCTGAGCTGTATCGATTGTCAAAGTCCTCTCTGGCCATGACTTGAGCAACGGTGAATTTACTGGTGAGCCTGATGACATCCTCAAGACCAAACTTGCCAAACCACTCACTTTGCCACCTCACCTCCGTTTTATCCTTATCGACCACCTTGAAGAACTGTTCCATATAAGTCTGGGCATTAGCTCGCACTTCCTCCGCCGAAAGCATCGGGCGAGTAACCGACTCCCCACTAGGGTCACCAATCTGGGCTGTCCAGTCACCAACGATGAGGACAACGCGGTGACCTTTTTCCTGAAGCTGGCGCAGTTTCCTCAAGCCAACCACATGTCCCAGATGGATGTCAGGACAACTGGGGTCGAAGCCCTGCTTCAACCTCAATGGTTTCCCCGATTCCAACAGCTTTATCAGCTCAGATTCAACTATAGTTTCAGCCACCCCACGCTTTAACAGTCGCTTAATCTCTGTACCCGTCATTTTTTAAAATCAGTCCCCTCTTGCCTAGCCCGTTTGTCCAGTATTATTCTTGCCTGGTCTATATCTCTTCTTATCTGAGCCTTTAGTTCTTCCGCCGTACCGAAACGCCTTTCATCTCTTAACCTGGACACCAGGTCAATCCTGAGTTTTTGCTCAGGCACTTGTCCTTCGTAATCCAAGAGATAGGTCTCTATTACACGCTCCCCGCCCCCAAAGGTAGGACGAATGCCAATGTTGGTTACCGAAGGCAATGCTTCATGGTTAATATAGGCAACAGTAACATAAACCCCATCACCAGGCAACGCCTGCTCTGGCTTGACATCCAGATTAGCAGTGGGGAATCCCAGAACCCTGCCTCGCTTATCACCAGAGACAACACGACCACTGAGACTAAAAAAGCGCCCAGACAATTTCTCAACCTTTTCCATATTCCCTTGAGCTAATGTCTGACGAACAGCACTGCTACTTACCACTTCACCATCAAGAACCAGCGGTGGCACAACCTCAACACTGAAGCTCATCTCTTGTCCCAAAAGTCGAAGCTGAGCAGCATCGCCCTCTCTATTTCTACCAAGAGCAAAGTCAGGGCCAATTACCAGACCGCGCATCTGCAGGTAATCCTTGAGCAATTGGACAAATTCTCGGGCGGTGAGCTGAGCTAGCTCAAGAGTAAAAGATAAGACTACAATCACATCTATCCCCACGCCTCGAAGGAGGCTGATTCTGGTCTCCAAATCATTCAGCCAGAATAGCTTGTTCTCATGAGACAGCACTGCTTGCGGGTGAGACTTAAAAGTAACTACGCCACTTAGCCAGCCTTTTTCCCGGGCTTCGTTTCTTAAATGAGTCAGCAAGTGTTGATGCCCAAGGTGAACACCATCAAAAACACCAATGGTAAGCAGCGTTTCCTTTTGTGGTTTTACTTTGGCTAACTCTTCTTCAATCTGCATGGCTGATTTTCACACCGCTTGCAGGACTACAAGCTAAGGTTTGACTTCAACAGAAGGGGTAGCAAGGCACCGGCCCACAGCAGCGGCTACAGGTCTCAACTGGGACATAAGCTGCCGGAAACTATCGAAGGTGAGCGACTGAGCACCGTCTTTAAGGGCTAGGTCTGGATTAGGATGAACCTCAACCAGTATGCCGTCAGCCCCAGCAGCTACCGCAGCCAGAGCCATGGGAGCTACCAAATACCACTTGCCGGTGCCGTGACTCGGGTCAGCAATAATCGGCAAATGGCTGACTTTCTCGATGATTGGAATAGCGCTTATATCCATAGTGTTACGAGTATAGGTTTCAAAAGTCCTAATGCCTCGTTCACAGAGCATGAGCTGTTGATTGCCCTGAGCCAGAATGTATTCAGCCGCCAACAGCCATTCTTGAACGGTGGCTGCTAGACCCCGCTTTAACATTACCGGCTTGCCAGTTTTACCCACTTCCTCAAGCAGGTCGAAGTTTTGCATATTACGGGCTCCTATCTGGAAGATATCAGCATAGCTTGCCGCTAGCTCTACTTCGTCAAGTGACATAACTTCAGTTATAATCGGTAACCCAACCTCCCTTTTAACTTGGGCTAACAACTCGAGCCCCCGCTTGCCCAGGCCACGAAAACTGTAAGGCGAAGTGCTTGGCTTAAAGGCACCACCGCGCAAGATGGTAGCCCCAGCAGCCTTCACAGCTTTAGCTGTTTCCAAAAGCTGCTGCTCACTTTCTACAGCACACGGCCCAGCCATGACCACTATCTCTTTACCGCCAATAGTGACTCCATCGACTTTAACTGTCGTATCCTGGGGATGAAACTCACGGCTGCAAAGTTTATACGGCTTGCTGACCGGGATAAGTTCATCCACCCCGGGGAGCATCTCCACCCTGTCCCGAAGTTCAGGAAAGGTTTGCCCGAGTACTCCGATAATAGTACGCTCAACGCCCTGAGATAGATGCGTCCTTAAGCCAGCGGCCTCAATCCGCTTAATAACTTCAGTGATTTCTCCATCACTGGAACCAACTTTCATGACTATAATCATATTTTTGCCCTCAACCAGCTAGGCTTTGTCCGCCTCCGCTCTGAGTCCCTCCGCTCCCCTTAGATAAACATGCACTATCTCTTCATTACTTTTCTCAGTATTGACCAACAACAGAACTCTCAAACAGCGAGATAAGCTGCCAGGTACATCCATTTCATGCCCGCAGAGCAAGGCAACCTGTGTCCAGCCTAGCTCCCGGGCGGCCGCTGCCGGAAACACAGCATTAAGGTCAGGCGTCGTGGTAAACAAAACACAAGCTACGTGACCTATTTCCACCCCGTTGGTTTCCACCATCCCCTGAAGCAATTCTTTGCTTGCCGCTATTATAGCTTCCCTGGTATTTTCCGGCACTACAGTAGCGCCTCTTATACCTCGACACCACAACTTCGTACTCACCCCCTCCTTTGCAGTTAGATTAATAGCCTACCTTATTTGGCATTTATCGTCAAGAATTTCTTGCCTAATAATCGACAGGGAAGTAAACTAAAGAATAAAAATAGAGGTTACCTTCTATAATTATAGGACAGAATTTAACGCCCCAACTCTCTAGTGGAGGTTCACTATGGACTATAACCAAAGCCAAAGACTAGCTACCATATTCAGCATATGCGTATTAATTATCACCCTGTGCAGCGGCTCAGCTTTGGCCAGCTATATCTATGGTCAAGACAAGGGTTACCACGCCGGTTGCGAAGCCGGACAACAAGCTGGCTACAGCCAGGGCTATAATCAAGGAAAGGACGAAGGCTACCAGGCTGGCTACAAGACTGGTCGTGAATCTGGACTCCAAGAAGCCACCACTGGTTATAACCTCCGAAACCCCACTTATCAGGAGATGAAAGAGTTCCTAGCCCAAGATACTACAGACTCCAAGACATATATAAAAGATGAATATAACTGCACTGACTTTTCTGCTCAAGTCAACAATAATGCCGAGGCACAAGGTATTCGCTGTGCTACCATTGATATTTTCTACCCAGAAGGGTATGGGCATACCATAGTAGCTTTTGAAACAGCAGACAAAGGCTTAATATTCATCGAGCCCCAATTTGATCACGAGATAAACTTAATCATAGGCAAAAGCTATTCACGAACCAACAACTACACCCCAGCACCCCGTGATGATACTATTAAGCGCTTTCTGGTCATCTGGTAGACCACCCTGTTTTCTGGTCCTTTCACTGCCGAACTCCCGGAGGCAAAAACCCGCCCGAATCAAGCCCTCCTAACACATCCAAGCATTGCCAGCCTGTGATATAATAGTTACAAAATACTCATGGAGGTGAAACATGAAAATTCGGGATGTTATGACCTGGAATGTGATTACTGTATCTGGTGACACACCCATAATGGAAGCCAGGAAAATCATGGAGGTACACAATGTCCGCCGCCTGCCGGTAGTTGACAGAGGGAAACTCGTAGGTATAGTAAGCAAAGAGCGTATAGTTCGTTCAGGGCCTTCGCCAGCTACCAGCCTGAGTGTCTGGGAAATTAATTACCTTTTAGCAAAGATGAAGGTTAAAGAAATCATGTCAAAGGATGTGGTCACGGTTTCCCCTGATACATCAGTGGAAAGTGCTGTCGCTTTAGCTCAGACTAAAGGGGCAGGCGCCCTGCCGGTGCTGGAAGACCATAATCTGATAGGCATAGTCACTACCAACGATTTCTTCTACAAACTATTAAATCCAGTATTGGGAATAGGCAAGCCCGGCACCAGGATAGTTATCTCCAAAGGCAGTAAGCCTAAGAGCATCAAAGAGGTTTTAGAGTGTGTCGAAAAGCATGGGCTGGAAATAGTTGCCCTGCATAGCATGGCACCAATAGAGGGCAAAGAGTTCGACCTCTGTGTCCATCTTGATACTGATGACGCGAGCAAGCTCATCAAAGACCTGGCGGATAAAGGTTACGAAACAGAAATAATAGAGCGCTAAAAACCTATAGCTCTGTTCCAGAATAGCCCACCAACATCGCAATGCTGAAGCAGCTAAGCAAGCAGCTTCGGGTAAGTGTTCTTGTTGGTGTCATTTCGATAAACCGCAGTCTTCCCCATGAGCGCAGTTTCTTCGTGCCGGTACACTCCGTTGAGACCCCTTGACAACATCAAATCGAAGTGCTAACTTAGGCATAGTTATCCGATGCTCTAAGGAGGCTTACATGTCGGGTGTTGCCATCGTCACTGATAGTGCTAGCTGCTTACCTCAAGAAATCAAAAACGATTATGAAATCGAGGTAATACCCTTATATATCCACAGCCAAGACAAAACCTATCAAGACGGCGTCAACATCACCCCCCAGCAGGTTTATTCTTTGCAGAGAGCTGATGAAACTCTTACAACTTCGGCACCATCCCCTGGAATATTCGCCGAAAGCTTTCAGTGTCTGGCTAAAAAAACCGGGGAAATCCTGTGCCTTTCAGTTGCCTCCAGTTATAGCGCTACTTTTTCCTCAATACAATCAGCCATAGACATAGTCAAGAAACAGTCACCCAAGCTCCGAATCGAACTCGTTGACTGCTACACTGGCTCAGCAGCTCAAGCTTTAATCACCCTGACCGCAGCTCGTGCCTCAAGGTTGGGCAAAAATCTAAATGAAATCATCTCAAAAATCCACCAGGTCATCCCCAGGGCTGAAATCAGCCTGGTGCTTGACACCCTAAAATATCTGGAAAAAGGCGGCAGAGCCCCTAAGGTGGGAGCCTTGGCAACCTCTTTGCTCAGGCTAAAACCAGTGGTAACCAACCGGATGGGACATGCCCATCTCGTGGGAATGGGCAGAAGCCGAACTCAGGGCATAGACCGACTAGTCAAGGCTATGAAGCAAAAGGTAGGACTCAAGAAGCTAAGTGCTATAGTCATTCACAGCGACCTAGAAGATGAAGCCAAAAAACTGGAACATTGCCTGCTCAGCGAATTCAACTGTCATGAAACCTATGTTACCGAGGTCAGCGCGGTGGTTGCCACCCATCTAGGTCCCGGCGCTATAGGCATCGCTTTTTGCCCGGAGGAGTAAGCCCTTATTGATAAAACCGCCATAATCACCGATAGCATCGCCTGCCTTCCGCCAGAACTGGCCGAAGAATACCATATCCACATAGTGCCAGGCGGCGCCATTGTCTTTGAAGACAAAGCCTACCGTGATGGTCTAGATATAAGCCATAATGAGGCTTATCACATGCTGGAAAGCTCGCCAGAGCACTTCTCCACTTCGGCAACTTCCCCGGCTGAGTTCCTCAAAGCTTACAAGGAGGCGAGCTGCCAAGCTGATACTATCATATATATCGCCCTCTCCTCAAAACTGAGCGCTTTATATAGTATGGCTCAAGCTGCCAGGGAATCAGCTATAGAAGAGCTGCCCGAAACAAGGATTGAAGTCTTCGACTCCCACACCGCTACTGCTGCTCAAGGCTTCATAGCTTTGGCTGCAGCCAGGGCAGCTAAAGAAGGCAAGAACTTAGCCGAGGTGATTGCTGCTGCCGAAAGAGTTAGAGATAAGGTTGACTTGTTTTATATTTTTGAGACTATCCGCTACGCTTACCGCACCGGTCGTCTGCCCGAATCCGTTGCTAACCTCGGTTCCAAGTTAAATGTCAAACCGATGATTACGATTCGCAGCGGCTCAGCCTTTGTCTGTGGTATAGTTAGAAATAGAGAACGCGGAATAGACCACCTGCTGGACCTTGCCAGGCAGAAAGTTGGCAAACAACCAGTGCATATGGCAGTGCTGCACACCGATGCCCTGAACATAGCCGAAGGCCTGAAGCAAAGAATATCAGCCGAGTTTAACTATGTTGAGTTATGGCTCAGCCAATTTAGCCCAATAATGGCTTACGCCACTGGCAGTGGAGTCATCGGCATCGCCTTTTATCCTGACGATTAACCACAAACAGGGTGATCTAGTTCAGATAGATAGGTGACACTCACACGGTATCACTATCAGCAAAATAATAAACATGTAGCGCAGGGCTTTAGCCCTGCCCCATGCTCGTTATACCACCCCGGGCAGCCTTAAAAGACTGCACTACATGCGTAAACAGTCGATAGTCGAGAGTCAAGAGTCGAAAGGTTTTTTGGTGATTTGGATTTAGAGAAATAAACATGTAGTGCGAGAAATGTCATTACAAACCGAAGCTGCGAGGAACAAAGTGACGAAGCAGTCAGCGAAGCAACCTAGTCTCACCCGTTACCCCAGGCTATGTGTCACTAATCATATGGACGAGTACACAGGGTTTCCTAATTTCGATTTCCGTGCTAAACTATTGAGAAGGACAAAACGATGTTAGCTCAAATTGCTGCTGATATTGCTCTGGTTATAGGTGCTTACCTGCTTGGCTCACTACCTTATATGCTCCTCCTGGGTCGCGCTAGAGGCTTTGACCTGTCTCAGGAAGAAGATTTACATATGGCGCTGTGGCGTAAAGTAGGTCGCCTTGAAGGCTTTTCTGGCGTACTCGTTGACGTTTTGAAGGGGGTTATACCCATCATCATTGGCATCATCCTCGACTTCCACCTGGCTATAACCGTTTCAGCCGGTGTCGCCGCTCTTGCCGGGCAGATGTGGCCAATATTCCGAAGGTTTGACGGCGAAAGAGGTAATACTACTGGCCTGGGTGTGATTCTCACCTTAACTTTGGGCCTTACCTTAACCGAAGCTCCCCACGCTTATCTAGTCCTGGTAATCGCTCTCATCCCTGCCACCATAGGTTTCCTCGTCAGGACAGTCCCCCGCTTTATGGCCTCCGGTCAAACACTCAGCGAACGCTTCATGCTCGGTGGCCCGGTGAGCAACAGCTTGCCCCTTGGTATCGCCATCGGCTTCACTGCGGCCCCCCTCTCCTCCTGGTGCTTAAAACAGCCGCTGGAGATGACACTGGGGCTAGCAGCCATTTTCGTAGCCATTATGGTACGCCGCCTCACCGTTGGACTCGGTGCCGACCTCAAGACAACTACCAGCGTCAGAAGTATACTGATTAACCGCCTTCTCTACGACCGCAGCTATCTGTAAAAATTGAAGACCAAAAAGCAAAAGAAAAAGGGAGTCTTCCTTTATTTTAACTTTTTATTTTTTATTTTTTGTATTGGCCTCGCTCAGCCTCTTCAATATCTCCCTGGCAACCACCACACCACAAGCTGAAGCTTGAACCAATCCTCGACTAACCCCAGCACCATCGCCAGCAGCAAACATATTGCCGATTTCTGTTTCCAGACATGAGCTTAGCTTTAACTGGCTGGAATAAAATTTGACCTCAACGCCATAAAGCAGAGTATGCCGGGATGCCACCCCAGGAGCCAGCTTATCCATTGCCTGAAGCATCTCCATTATGTCTTTAAGATAGCGAAATGGAAGGGCAAAACTCAGGTCGCCCGGGGTTGCCGCCTTTAAAGTAGGCTCAACAATACTCTGCCGAATGCGAGCTGGCGTCGAGCGATGTCCTTCCAACAGGTCTCCCAAACGCTGCACTAGCACACCACCGCTGAGGAGATTAGCCAGCCGTGCCAGGTACTTTCCATAAGCAATAGGCTCACGAAACGGCTCGGTAAACGTAGTGCTCACCAGAATAGCAAAGTTGGTGTTTCCGGTTTTGCGCTCCGCATAGCTATGGCCATTAACCGTAATCACCTGGTCGACGCCACCAGTAGCTTCCATAGTCACCTCACCACCGGGGCACATACAGAATGTCCTTACCCGGTCACCAAAACTCTTGGAAAAGTATTCAAGCTTGGCTTCATATAATGCTGACGTCAATTCCTCAAGCACTGGTGCTGGCACCTCCACCCTGACACCAACGTCGATTGGATTGGAGCTCAGGCTTAGCTTGAGTCGGTCAGCCTCCTTTGTCAGCCAGTCTGCTCCTTCTCTGCCCGGCGCCAAAATCAGATAGCGACACTCCAGGTGCTCGCCACGGCTCGTTTCCACCCCAGCCACCACTCCATCGTCAACCACGATAGCTGTTGCTGCCTCCCCCAACCTCACCTCGACCCCCCGAACAATAAAGTCCCGTATAGCTTTAAGCACCTGGCGCAACCGCTCTGTCCCGATATGGCGCAGCTTTACTGGAATTAACCTTAAATCTGCCAAGGTTGCCTGCCGCCCAAGCTCTTCCACCTCTTCACCGACACCATAAATTCTATCCGAGGCGCCAAACTTAAGGTAAAGACTGTCCACATAATCAATAAGCTCAGGCATCTGGTCAGCCCCCAACAACTCACCCAAACGACCACCCACGACAGAAGATAAAGTCAACTTGCCATCGCTGAAAGCTCCAGCACCGCCTAGCCCACTAACCAGCCGACATGGCGAGCAAGACACACACCGTTTATCCGTCCCCTGAACAGGACACTCACGAGCGTCAATATCCATCCCCTCCTCTAAAAGCAAAATGTTGGCGTCAGTGGTCTGGCACAGCTCTAAGGCAGCAAAAATACCCGCTGGACCGCCGCCAACAATAATGACATCATATTTCCGGGAGGCTCGCGAAACCGTAGATTTCATAGGCTTTTTATCACGCACGTTTCATAATCAATTGCGCCAGAGACAACGCATCTCCCAGCAGCATACCTTTAACCAGTTCCATTGCCAAAACTCTCTATTTTCTGCATCCTGTTTGAAATCCAGCCATCATTCTATAAATTCAGCCTCACTACGTCAAGAAACGACCAATGATCTAGTTCAGATAGATAGGTGACACTCACACGGTAGCACTATCAGCAAAATAATAAACATGTAGCGCAGGGCTTTAGCCCTGCCAGGGTGGGATAACAATCGACGCCATGCCCATCACCACCACCAGGCAGCCTTAAAAGACTGCGCTACATTGATTGGATTATGGTCTAACATGTAGCGCAGGGCTTTAGCCCTGCCAGGGTGGGGTAACAATCGGCGCCATGCCCATCACCACCACCAGGCAGCCTTAAAAGACTGCACTACATCAGATTGTGTAAAAACTGACATGGCAGCAGATTTAAGTACACGACTTTTGGTCCCAACAACCGGGTTTTTGCCTTGACCACCGGTTTTAGCTGGCTGT